>ENA-OFCE01000457-OFCE01000457.1-metagenomes-genome-assembly--contig:-NODE-457-length-26613-cov-5.418970_pt1 | contig 26613 bp, 31 predicted proteins | sample MGYA00153388_OFCE01 | MGnify analysis MGYA00153388 | reverse complement strand
GCGTAAGGGTTGCCCTAAGCGAGATTTAACATTAATATCGCTTAACCCAATAGCAAATGCCTCCATTTGAGCGCTTAAGCCAATAATAGCCAATACTAATGTTACGGCTTGCTTTAATAAAATGTTTTGCGTTTTCATTTTGTTATTCCGCTAAATGTAGCACCAGTTTAATGTATTGATTGTAAAGTAGTGTTAAATAGTCTTTGTATATTGTTACGATATAAGCAAAGTGCGTGCCATAATGCATACTTATAAAACAATGGCAGTTGATTTAACAGTCAAATTTGGATTAATTTCGATCAATAATAATCAACGTTCAAAGGCATATTTATCTATTGTAATTAGTTTGACAAGCATACTAGCAAAAGCATATAATCCGCCCTCTTGAATTTATTAGCCCTATACTGGTAGTTAACGATGAATATTTTCTCTGGAAAAACATTTTCTGCTAAATCGCATGAAGTACAGCATGATTGGTTAGTGATTGACGCAACCGATTTGGTGTTAGGTCGATTGGCAAGTGCGGTTGCACACCGCTTACGTGGTAAGCATAAAACGATTTATACGCCACACCTTGATACGGGTGATTATATTGTTGTGATCAATGCCGATAAAATCAAAGTCACTGGTGAAAAAGCGACTGGCAAACTGTACCATAGCCATTCTGGTTACCCAGGTGGAATTAGCACAACTACTTTTTCTAAAATGCAAGACAAGTTTCCAGGTCGTGCGTTAGAAAAAGCAGTAAAAGGTATGTTGCCAAAAGGCCCGTTGGGCTACGCCATGATTAAAAAGCTCAAGGTGTACGGCGGTGCAGAGCATCCGCATACTGCCCAGCAGCCTAAAGTTCTGGAAATTCCAGGCATTTCCATCAATGCTCAGAAAGCTATTCAAGGGGCCGCCAAATGATCGGTGAATGGAACAACGGCACCGGCCGCCGCAAATCAAGCGTCGCCCGTGTGTTCATCAAAAAGGGCACTGGCCAGATCATGATTAACGAGAAAGACATTCGCGTGTTTTTCGGTCGCGAAACGTCCATCATGATTTGCCGCCAGCCCCTGTTTTTGACCAACCACGTCGAGACGTTTGACATTATGGTCAACGTGCACGGCGGCGGCGAGTCTGGCCAGGCAGGTGCAGTGCGCCACGGTATCACCCGCGCGCTGATCGACTATGACGCTGCTTTGAAGCCGGCGCTCAGTCAAGCCGGTTTTGTGACCCGTGATGCACGTGAAGTTGAACGTAAAAAGGTCGGTTTCCGCTCAGCGCGCCGCCGCAAGCAGTTCAGCAAGCGTTAATCAGCAAGCCTTTAGTTGGCAAGCGGGCTTTTTCCGCTTCCCCAAAAAGCCGCCCGGTGTATTCGGGGCGGCTTTTTTAATGCGTGCACAATGCGGATTCCGCCTAAAAAGCGCTTTTGCTCCAGCTTTGAAATTTCGACTTTTCCGCCGCCGCCTTACCATCAGCTCGCCCCGCATGGCCGTACGCAGTGCCATGCCGTGGCCGATTCGCTGGATTTTGGGGGCCGTCATGCTGGGTTTTTCAGCCGCCATCGCGCTGTGGGCATTTGAAGTTGGCAAGGGCATTACGGGTTTTGATGGCAAAGCCAAAGACGAGCTGATCGCGCTACGCGCCGAAGTGCTGTCGCTGCGAAGCGACCGAGACAAAGCGCTGACGATTTCCAACACGGCGGACAGCCTGCTGACCGCTGAAAAAGCAGCGCTCGAGAAGGTGATCGGCCAGGTCAAGCAACTTGAATCAGACAACCGCCAGCTGCGCGACGACCTCGGCTTTTTTGAAAAATTGTTGCCTTCTGCGAACGCTGACGGCGTGTCGATTCGCAGCGTGCAGGCCGATCTGGTGTCGGCTTCTCAATTGCGCTGGCAGGTATTGGTGATTCAGCCGGTCAAGGACTCGCCGGATTTCAATGGCAAACTTGATGTAACGATTAATGGCACGTTGGCAGGCAAACCGTGGACGGCGAACTTGCCGGGCGGTCCGCAGACGCTGAAGTTCAAGCAGTACCGCCGTATCGAAGGCGTGCTGGATGTACCGCCCCAAGCCGTGGTAAAAACAGTGACCGCGAAAGTGGTTGAAGGTTCGGCCACCCGGTCTGTTCAAACCTTCAAGCTGTAGCTGGGGCTACCCCTCGAGCGAACCGAAGGATCCATGATGTTTGGCAAAAAAAAGCAACCCCCGATAAAAAGCCTGATCGCTTTAGGCAGTTGTATTGAAGGTAATTTGAAGTTCACCGACGGCTTGCGCGTTGACGGCGAGGTGATCGGCGACATTCGCGCTGCAGACGGCTCGCCCAGCATTTTGGTTATCAGTGAATCGGCTTCAGTAACCGGCCAGATATTTGCTGACCACGTCATCATCAACGGTCGCATTGCCGGGCCCGTGCATGCTTTTGAGCTGCTGGAGCTGCAGCCGAAAGCCAGAATTGTGGGCGACGTGTCGTACAAAGCACTCGAAATGCACCAGGGCGCTGCCATAACTGGTCAGTTGCGGCCCAATATTGCCGAGATGGAAGAAAAGCCGATACTGAAGTTAGCGGCGAACAACGGCTGAGAGCTCCAAGGTGTCGCTGCTGGTACCCTGATAGCCGAACGGCCTGTTGATGGTTCATGCAAGTTAGCGCTAACAATCTAAGGCAGCTTGATGCCACATCAGCGTTGTGGTCAGCGCGAATACGTTAACATTCACATTAGATTAGAAGACTGGAGTTTCCCTATGAGTGCAATCGCCGAAGTTACCCAAGCCCCGATGGCCCAGATGCCGGATCCGTTCGTGTTCACCGACAGCGCAGCAGGCAAAGTTGCTGAATTGATCGCTGAAGAAGGCAACCCGGACTTGAAATTGCGCGTGTTCGTGCAGGGCGGCGGCTGCTCCGGGTTCTCTTATGGTTTCACGTTTGACGAAATCACCAACGACGACGACACCACCATGACCAAAAATGGAGTCTCACTCTTGATCGACGCAATGAGCTATCAGTACCTGGTTGGTGCTGAAATTGATTACAAAGACGACCTGGAAGGGGCGCAGTTTGTGATCAAGAATCCAAATGCGACCAGTACTTGCGGATGCGGTTCAAGTTTTTCGGCTTGAGGTAAATTTATAAATCCGATTCCCGGGCGGACGGCTGCGCTGTGCGGTGCTCGGAATCCTCATGCACCCAAGTGCATTCCGGTGTCCTGCGCTCCGTACGCCTTACCGGCCATCCCGGTAATCGAATTTCTAAAATTACCTCGGGTACGGATTCGGGCTCAGGCAGGATAGACAGCACCCAGTACGCGCAGGCCAGCCGCGCCTGTGACTGCTGGCAGGTTGCCTGGCAAGCGGTGGGTGGTTTGACGTGCCAGCCAGGCAAACGCAGCAGCTTCGACCTGCAAAGGCGCTAGCCCGTGCGCGCTGGACGGCACCACTTTAATAGACGGCAAACCGGCCTGCAATCGCTGCATCAGGTGGTTGTTGAATGCGCCACCGCCACACACAATAAGCTCTTTGCTATTAATTAAATAGCTTCTTGCGTCCGTAATACAAGCGCTAGATGTCAATTCAGTTAAAGTATTTTGAATATCCTGCGGGCGCGCCTCTGAAAACGGCGCGAGCTTGGCCGTAAGCCAATTCATGCTGAACAAATCGCGCCCGGTACTTTTCGGCGGTGGTTTTACGAAGTACGGCTCATCAAGCAAGCTGGCAAGCAGCGGGTCAATCACCTGGCCACTGGCTGCCCATTGGCCGCCGCTATCAAACGCTTGGCCGGTGTGTTTTTGGCACCAGGCGTCCATCAGGGCGTTGCCCGGCCCGCAGTCAAAACCTAGAACGTCTCCGGTTGCTGGCAACACACTGAGGTTGGAGATGCCGCCGATGTTGAGCACCAGTGTTGTGGCGTTTGGCGTGCCAAAGACGCTGTGGTGAAAAGCGGGCACCAGCGGCGCACCCTGGCCACCCGCAGCGACATCGCGGCTTCTAAAATCCGCCACCACGTCTATGCCTGTGCGCTCCGCGAGCAACGCCGGGTTGTTCAGTTGCAGTGTGTAGCCTGAGTCATTGGGACCCTGCTGCGGTTGGTGCCGGACCGTTTGGCCGTGAGCGCCGATGGCGGTAACCTCATGTGCAGTCGCGCTCACCGCCTGAAGCAAGGCTCCGACGACTTCGCTGTACAGGGTAGCGAGCTGGTTGGCTGCTACAGCAGCGCGGTGCAGCTCGTTGTGCGCAGGGCTGTTCAGTGCCAGCAGGTCTGCTCGAAACCCCGCACTGAAAACCCGACTTGCGCTGGCCAGCACCTTGAGTTGCGGCCCTGAAAAATCCACCAGCACACCATCAGCTCCGTCGAACGATGTACCCGACATCAGGCCGATGTAAAGCTCGGCCATGGCCTTTACTCTGCCTGGCTTTGACCCATCGTGGCTGCCGCCTGCAGCTGGCTGCCGATCACAGACGCCAACTGTTTGAAGTGCCCCACTGCAGCTTGCGGCACTTCAACCGTGTTGCTTTGCTTTGCAATCGTCATCGGGTCCTGGTGCACGCCGCTGACGCGGAATTCAAAATGCAAATGTGGGCCAGTTGACCAACCGGTTGATCCCACCAGGCCAATCGTGTCACTCTGGCTGACCTTCTGGCCTACACGAACATTTATCTTGCTCAGGTGGGCATACACGGTTTCGTGGCCATTGCGGTGCGTGATGAATACCACGTTGCCGTAGCCCCCCTGAACGCCAGCAAACGACACAACGCCGTCGCCCACAGTGCGCGCGGGCGTGCCGGTCGGCGCTGCAAAGTCGGTGCCCAAGTGGGCACGCCATTTTTGCGAAATCGGGTGAAAGCGCATCGAAAATCCGCTGGTCACGCGTGAAAACTCCAGCGGCGAGCTGAGGTAGCCACGGCGCAGGCTTTTGCCGTCGAGGGTGTAGTAGCCGCCCTTGTTGGCATTGCCGTTTGCGTCGGCGCCTGGAGCTTGGTACCACATGGCCTGGTGCGCTTTGCCTGCATTTACAAACTCTGCCGACAACACGCGGCCCGCGCGAATGGGTTCGCCATCTGCCTCCAGGGTTTCATACACCACGTTGAACCGGTCACCCTTGCGCAGCGCTTTGCGAAAGTCAATGTCGGTTGAAAATATCTCGGCAATTTGGGTAGCAACGTGGTCGGGCAGACCAGCATCGTCCGTTGCCGCGAACAAAGACGTTTGAATCACGCCGCTGGCAAGGCGTGAGTTGGCAACGTAAGGAGCGATTTCAACGCGCGATGTTAGCCCTGCGGCCGAGCGCTCGACTACCAGGCGCTTGAAGTGGCCGTCGTCTCCAGCGGGCCAACGCACGGTAAGCTTTTGCAGCTCCTGCGCGTCGGTGGCTTCGGCATTGACGTTTTTACCGGCGCGTCCCGCGAGCAGAACTTTTGCGTTGGCGTCCTTGCGCAAAAACGCAGCCGCAGCGGGGTCGTTGATGTTCAGGCGCTTGAGCAGTGTGTCAAAGGTGTCGCTGCCGCGAATGCTATCGGTGCGGTAGAGCTTGAAGGTGTGGTCCGCCAGCGCGTCCAGCTGCGATTGCACCTGCTGCGTCTGGACGGCTTCAAGCACCTGGCGCACTGGTAAATCAGCTGCATCTGGAGCCAGGGGCGCTACGCCAAACGCGGTAACGCCCGTACCCAGTAAAAGCGCAGCCATACTGCCAGCGACGCGTTTGGGGTGGCGGCGCAAACTCAATGCGATGGAATGTGGAACGGAAACCAGGTCAGCAAATATCGAAGCAAGAGTCAAAGTATGTGGTCCTAGCGAAAACTGATCTTTAGGGCAAACTACCTGACACTTAAAATAGCGCCATCTGTAGGAGATCAGCGAGTATATCTGTCAGCAGATAACTAAAAGTGTAAAAAGCCCCCTATGAATCATCAAGTTTCAAATTCGCAAGTTACAAATTTCCCGGTGACCGACGGCGTAAGAAATGCCTTGGCCGTGTCACTGCGCGGCTGTGAAGAGCTGATCCCGCAGGACGAATGGGTCAAAAAGCTGGCCAGATCAGAGGCGACAGGCGTGCCTTTGCGCATCAAGCTGGGGCTGGACCCCACCGCGCCCGACATCCATATCGGCCATACCGTGGTGCTGAACAAAATGCGCCAATTGCAGGATCTGGGTCACACGGTGATCTTTTTGATTGGCGACTTCACCAGTTTGATTGGTGACCCGTCAGGCCGCAACACCACCCGCCCGCCGCTCACGCCAGAGCAAATCAAGGCGAATGCCGACACCTATTACAAGCAGGCCAGCCTGGTTCTGGACCAAGCCAAAACCGAGATTCGCTACAACAGCGAATGGTCAGACCCGCTGGGTACCCGCGGCTTGATTGCCCTGGCCTCCAAGTACAACGTGGCCCGCATGATGGAGCGCAATGATTTTCATGACCGCTTCAAGGCCGGTACACCGATCAGCATGCACGAGTTTTTGTACCCGCTGATGCAGGGCTATGACTCGGTGGCGCTGAAAAGCGACCTGGAACTGGGCGGTACTGACCAAAAATTCAATCTGCTGGTCGGCAGGCACCTGCAAGCTGAGTACGGCCAGGAGCCGCAATGCATTTTGACCATGCCGTTGCTGGAAGGCTTGGACGGCGTGGAGAAAATGTCGAAGAGCAAAAACAACTACATCGGCATCAGCGAGGACGCCAACACCATGTATGCCAAGGTACTGAGCATTTCTGACGTGCTGATGTGGAAGTGGTTCACGTTGCTGAGCTTTAAGAGCGAAACGGATATTGCGGCGTTGAAAGCTGAAATCGACGGCGGGCGCAATCCGAAAGACGCCAAAGTCATGCTGGCCAAAGAAATCACTACGCGCTTTCATTCGGCTGCGCTGGCAGATGCAGCAAGCCAAGACTTCATCAACCGCAGCAAGGGCGGCGTGCCCGATGAGATTGACGAGCGAACGATCACCGGTGCGCCGATGGGCATAGGCGCGGTGCTGAAAGCCGTGGGCCTGGCCTCGTCAGGCGGGGATGCAACTCGTTTGATTGATGGCGGCGGCGTGCGGGTCGATTCGAGCGTGGTCAGCGACAAGGCTTTGAAGCTGGAGGCTGGTACTTACGTTGTGCAGGTAGGCAAGCGCAAATTTGTGCGGGTGACGTTGGGCTGAATTTAAGAGCAATATTTTGCACAAACGATGTACAGCCAATGTACAATAAATGTCATGATCACCAACATCGACATTGACGAAACCGTTGTTGCCCAAGCCATGCAACTTTCGGGCGCGCGCACCAAACGGGAAGTGGTTGACCGCGCCCTGCGTGAGCTGGTGGCGCGGGCTACCCGGCCTTCGGTGCGTGAGCTGTTTGGTATTGGTGGTGTCGATGCCAACTATGACCCCAAAGCGCCTTGGGCCAGCGGCTCTGATGCGGGGCAAGGCCGTATTCAGCACGGTGTGCATGAGCCCGCTGCTACCTACAACGGCATACTGAAAAAGCCCTCATCGACCTCCCGGCTCAAAAAGGTTTGATGCTGCTGGTTGATTCGTCGGTCTGGATCGACTGGCTACGTGGCACGGCCACTGGTGCGGTGCGATTTGTTCAGGCACGTGAGGCGTTTGAAGAGATCGCACTCACCCAAATGATTTATCTGGAAGTGCTGCAAGGCGTCAGTTCTGATCGCCAGTATTCGGAGTGTCAACGCGTGCTGGGCTCGCAAACCATGCTGCAACCACTGAACGCGCTTGAAACCTTTGAGGCGGCGGCCCAGCTGTACCGCAAAGCGCGAAAAAAAGGTCTGACAGTGCGTAAATCAACCGATTGTTTGATCGCTGCGATTGCGTTGGAACAAGGCGCGATGCTGGTGCATAACGATCGCGATTTCCTGGTGCTCGCGCAGGCTGAGCCTATGCTGGTGGTGTACCCAGCCTCACTGAATTGATCAATGCGCGGAGTTCACCGCGCACCAGCCCGTTCCAGCATCTGAATCATCTCCTGGTAGCCACGTGACTTGGCCAGTTGCAGCGGCGTGTTGCCCTGCCTGTCAGTCAGTTGGTGACTTGCACCTGCAGCCAGCAGGGCGCGCAGGCTTTCCTGATGGCGCGCGCCGCCGTTGCCGAGCACGATGGATTCAATCAACGCTGTCCAGTGCAGGTTGTTGACATGGTCTAGCGGCGCGCCCGCTGCAATCAGTTGTTTGACCACCCCATCATGACCCAGATGCGCGGCAGCGATCAGGGCTGTGCCGTCGTAACGGCTGGTGATCAGCTTCGCATTGGCACCGAGCGACAGCAACACGCGCAGCGTTTCCTCATCGTCTGCCACTGACGCAATGGTGATACCGTCATAGCGGTCGTTGTCCAGCAGGTTGATGTCGGCACCCGCTTTGACCAATGCGCGAATCGCGTCCTGCTGGCGTGCAAAGGTAGCCACGTGTAGCGGCGTTCGGCCGTTGCTGTCTCTGGCATTGAGCGCTGCTTTCGACGCAGCCAATTTTTCAATCTGCGCCACATCACCTTTTTGCGCTGCTGCGTGCAGACCCTTGTACTGCGCGATCTCAGCTGCGGTTGGACCCACCTGCGCGGTGGCAGGCAAAACGAAGAGGGTGGTGAAGCTGCACAGAACAGCCAGTACGATGCAGCGCAGTCGCGAATGAAAGCTCAGTGGATTCATGGTGTATCTCCGGGTTTTGTAGCGCTTTGGCAGCAGTCGTGCGTGGTTCTTGCATCATGACCTTTATCCCGCAGCCACACCAGCCCATGCGTTGTGCGGATTAAACCGAGATTGTCCATCAGGCGGCACTTCGTGCCTACGCAGTGTCTGGCGGTCGATTTGCGGACATTTTGGCCTTTGCTTCGTCACCGATAGTCAGGCTATCGGATCCTCACCAGTGACCAAACTGCCTCGCAACTCGCCGCCCTGGCAGCTGAACTTGCCATGCTCAGCGCTGGTGCAAAAAAACCCGGCATCAAAGCCGCTGCCAGCGCCTTTGGCAACCGGCGCTAGCCAAGTACTGGCGCAACAGTTCGTCGTGTTCTTGTCTGGCTCCGTCGGCAAGCCGTTGTTCGTAGCCGCTGGCATCACAGGTAAGGTGAACAAACGCTATAATTAAAGGAGCTGCTTACGCCCGTATTTATTGGTCTATAGGCCGATTTAATACCTGAAAAACATCAAAATAGCTCATCAATAGGGGTTTTTGATGCCCAAACCGGTCAAAACCGCAATTTCCCGCGCTTCCATCGCATCAGCGTCTGCCGCAGAGGTTTCATGGTCGTAGCCCTGCGCATGCAGCGTGCCGTGGATTAGCAGATGCGCGTAATGGTCGTGCAAAGTTTTTTTGTTTTCCTTCGCTTCTTTGGCGACGATGGGCGCGCACAGCACCAGATCCGCCGTGACCAGCGGCGCCTGGGTGTAGTCAAACGTCAGCACGTTGGTGGCGTAGTCCTTCTGGCGGTAGTCGCGGTTCAAGGACTGGCCTTCGTCGCTGTTCACGATGCGCACGGTGATCTCTGCATCACTTTCAAGCGCATGGCGAATCCAGCGGGCTACGCTGTGGCGTGGCAAGGCAGCGCGGTGGCGGGCGGCGTCCTGGATGTCGCCGAACTGCAGCGACAAAGACAGGTGTTTAAGAGCCATTTCGGCTCTTGGCACTTGTTTTACGGGCGCGAGTAGCTACTGAATCAGGAGCATCAGCAGCTCTTGCTTTGGTTACTTCACCAAGCGTTTTATCCAAGGCGGGAGCCGTTTTGTCATATGCATCCACAATCCGCGCCACCAGCGGGTGCCGCACCACATCGCTACTTGTCAGGCGGGTAATCGCAATGCCGTTGACGCGCTTCAAAACCCGCTCCGCATCGACCAGCCCGCTAAGCTGCGTACGCGGTAAGTCGACCTGGCTCACATCGCCCGTCACCACCGCTTTGCTGCCAAAGCCGATGCGGGTTAAAAACATTTTCATCTGCTCAGGCGTGGTGTTTTGTGCCTCGTCCAGAATCACAAACGCGTGGTTCAGCGTGCGGCCGCGCATGAAGGCCAGCGGCGCAATTTCAATCTGCTGGCGCTCAAAGGCTTTTTGTACCCGCTCAAAACCCATCAGCTCGTGCAGTGCGTCCCACAGTGGGCGCAAATACGGGTCGACCTTCTGGCTTAAATCACCAGGTAAAAAGCCCAGTCGTTCGCCTGCCTCAACAGCAGGGCGGGTCAGCACAATGCGCTGCACCGCGCTGCGCTCTAACGCATCTACCGCGCAGGCCACGGCTAAATAGGTTTTGCCGGTACCGGCGGGACCGATGCCAAAAGTAATGTCGTGGGTGGCAATGTTCTCTAAATACATGCCCTGGTTTACGGTGCGGGCACGCAGGTCGGCGCGCCGCGTGGTGAGCGTGGTGCTGCCGTCTGGCGCTGTGGCCAGGGCGGTGTCGCCTGACATCATCAGCTGCACCGTTTCTTCAGCAATCGGCCGCTGCGCCATTTCGTACAGCGCTTGCAGCACTTCCAGCGCTTGGGTCGCACGCGCTTTGGTGCCGTCGATTTTGAACTGTTCAAAGCGGTGCGCAATTTTGACGTCCAGGCCCACTTCAATCGTGCGAATGTGTGCATCCATCGGCCCGCACAGGTTGCCCATGCGGGTGTTGTTCGGCGGAGTAAAAGTGTGGCGGAGGATCAAGGGGCTTTGTCCTGAAAATTGATTGAATGCTGATTGTCCGCCGAATCGAAACCTTGCACCCGGCTGATAAGATTTGCAAATGATAGGAAGAATCTCTGGCCAACTGGCCGAAAAGAACCCACCCGAAATTTTGGTCGATTGCAACGGCGTCGGCTATGAACTGCTCGTGCCCATGAGCACGTTCTACAACTTGCCCGGCTTGGGTGAAAAAGTCAGCCTGCTCACGCATTTTGTAGTGCGTGAAGACGCGCAAATTTTGTACGGCTTTGCAACATCCACCGAGCGCGCCGCTTTCAGGCAGCTCATCAAAATATCAGGTGTCGGCCCGCGTACCGCCCTCAGCGTCCTCAGCGGCATGAGCGTTGAAGAACTCGCCCAGGCGGTGACGCTTCAAGAAATGGGCCGCATCATCAAGGTGCCCGGAATCGGCAAAAAAACCGCCGAGCGTTTGCTGCTGGAGCTCAAAGGCAAACTGGGTGCAGACATTGGCGTGAATGTTTCTATCAGTAACGGCAGCCAGTCAGACATCTTGCAGGCACTGGTGGCGCTAGGCTACAGCGATCGGGATGCGGCGCTGGCTTTGAAGGCGCTGCCCAAGGATATTGGGGTGAGTGACGGGATTAAGTTGGCTTTGAAGGCTTTGGCGAAATAAGCTGACGCAGGGCCATGCGCGTCACTCCTGTTACGCCGATGCAAGCGAGAGTTATTGAGCCTGATCGGCTTAAGCTTCAGATCAAGCCGGAAAAACTCGCGCTGGAACAAAAACTCAAGGCGTATGACCCAGCCATTAATTGCCGTGAGTTGATGCCTCATGAGCCTGTAGGTGCTGAGTTTGAGGCACGATAAATCGGCAGCGACAGGCGCATCAAGCTGGTCAATCTGCTCGTCCGATCGGATGCGTCAGACAAGTCACCGTGCTATCGACGTTTTTCAACTAAACTAATTAAACTTAGTCCGAAACGAAATCCATGCAAACCGTCAACATCCACGAAGCCAAAACCCACTTATCGCGCTTGATTGAGCGGGCGTCTCAAGGCGAATCGTTCATCATCGCCAAGGCGGGTAAGCCGATGGTGAAAGTCACGGCGATTGATGTCGAGCCGATCAAAAAACCGCAGCGTTTAGGGTTCATGAAAGGGAAGATGCGCGTGCCAGATGACTTTGACACGATGTACGCCGACGAGATCGCCCGTTTGTTCAACGGCGAGAGCTGAGCATGCGTTTGTTGCTGGACACGCACCTTTTGATTTGGGCTGCCAGTGAGCCTGCCCGTTTGCCAGCCAAGGCGCGTATGCTGATGAAAGATGAGACAAACCAACTCTTTTTCAGTGCAGCCAGCATGTGGGAAATTGCCATCAAAGCAAGCTACAAGCGGCCTGATTTTGTAGTTGACATTCCCGAACTGCACAGCGAATTGCTGCGCAATGGCTACAACGAGCTTACGGTTCACACCAGCCACACTTTCGCGGTCGTTCATTTGCCGCACCTGCACAAAGACCCCTTTGACCGCCTGCTGCTGGCCCAAGCAACGCGAGAAGATTTAACGCTGGTCACTGCGGATGAAATACTCGCCAGTTACCCCGGCCCGATTTTGAAGGTTTGAGCGAATGACCATCCAAACCGACGACTTCAACCTGGCCGACCTGCCGCCCTCACGGCGCGTGATGTCCGCTGCGCCTGATTCCCCCAAAGAAGAAGCGATTGAGCGTGCGCTGCGGCCCAAGCTGTTTGACGAATATGTGGGCCAAACCAAAGTACGCGAGCAGCTTGAAATTTTTATTGGCGCCGCCAAAAAGCGCAGCGAGGCGCTTGACCATGTGCTGCTGTTTGGCCCGCCGGGTTTGGGTAAAACCACACTGAGTCACATCATTGCGCATGAGCTGGGCGTGAATATGCGGCAAACCAGCGGCCCAGTGCTTGAAAAGCCCAAGGACCTGGCGGCGCTGCTGACGAACTTAGAGAAAAACGATGTGCTGTTCATTGACGAAATTCACCGCCTGAGCCCGGTGGTTGAAGAAATTTTGTACCCCGCACTGGAGGACTACCAGATCGACATCATGATTGGCGAAGGCCCTGCGGCGCGGAGCATCAAGCTTGATTTGCAGCCTTTCACTTTAGTCGGCGCAACAACCCGCGCTGGCATGTTGACCAACCCATTGCGTGACCGTTTTGGCATTGTGGCGCGGCTGGAGTTTTATACCGCTGAAGAGCTCGCACGGATTGTTAAACGCAGTGCGGGGTTGCTCAATGTACCTACCGATGAAGCTGGTGGCTTTGAGATTGCCCGCCGATCACGCGGCACGCCGCGCATTGCCAACCGGCTGCTGCGCCGTGTGCGCGATTTTGCGGATGTCAAAGGCAAAGGCGAGATCACTTTAGACATCGCCAACAAAGCACTCGCCATGCTCGACGTTGACCCGCAAGGCTTTGACGTGATGGACAGGAAGCTATTGGAATGTGTGATTCACCGCTTCGACGGCGGCCCGGTGGGCCTGGATAACATCGCCGCCAGCATCGGTGAAGAGCGTGACACGATTGAAGACGTGATTGAACCGTACTTGATTCAACAAGGCTACCTGCAGCGCACGCCGCGCGGGCGCATTGCCACGCTGGCGGCATATAGGCATTTGGGAGTTGCGCCGCCTGTGAATGGAAACGAACTGTTCCCGTAGTTCATGGGCAACGAGCTTTTTATCAGCTGACCGCCTCGTCCAGCACGCCGTCGCCCAAGTGCTGCGTGTCGGCCCAACCCACCAGCGTAAAACCTTCCGGCGTCCACAGCAGCCGGTTGATGGCTGCGTTGCCAAGCTCCCAGGTGCGGGGGGCTTGAATGTCAAGCCGCGTTGCGGCGCGGTACAGCACATCCATCACACCGCCGTGGCCGACCAGTGCAATTTGCTCACCGGGGTGCAGTGCTGCCAGGCGCGAGGCGGCCTCTAACACGCGCGCACGCAAAACCACCAGGGTTTCACCGCCGATGGGTGCAAAGTGCGGGTCGCGCTTGCGCCAGCGCAGTGATTGTTCAGGCAAAGCAGCTTCAATTTCGGCAAATGTCTTGCCCTCAAAATCGCCAAAATGCCGTTCACGCAAGCCCTCTTCTTTGGTGGCCGAAATCGCGTGTGCCTGCGCCACATATTGCGCGGTTTCCCAGGCGCGGGTCAAGTCACTGGCGTATATGGCATGGATGGGATCGTCACGCAAAGCGCCTGCCAGCCGCTCGGCTTGCCAGCGGCCGTTGGCGCTCAAGGGAATATCAAGATGGCCCTGGATGCGGGTGTCTACGTTCCAATCGGTTTCGCCGTGGCGAATGGCAATGATGCGGGTGGGTTCAATCATGGTTGCGGTTTAAGTTACAGCACTAAAAAGCGATTTCCCGACGGGCCGCCGCTGGGGAACTTAGCCCCAAAACTTGCGGCAAGCGGCAGTGCATCGCCGTAGGCACACGAAGTGAAAAGCGTGGGGGTCATATCTAGCGTGGAATCTCAACGTTCACACGGCGCGTGCCCGTCGGCGGCTGCGGAAAGCCGAGCAACGCGGAGTCCAGCATGGCGGGCAGTACAGCAAAAAAGTCGCCTGATGGGCCGTCGTTCAAGGCGCGGGTTTCAAACACAACTTTTTGTGTGCTCAACTCGCGCATCAAAACGGTCACGCTGCGCTTGTAGTAGGGCGTAGTAAAGCCGAACGGAAATGAGAAACCAATCGAGCTGCCCATGTTTCCGCCACCAATAAAAACGCCCGGCCCGCCAACGCCGAAGCCGCTGTCTGCATAGCGCTGCAGCACTTCAGTTGCAGCGATGACTTGCACTGCGTAGCGTGCGTCTGTGGCACTTAGTACCAAACCGACTTTTGCCAGGCTGGTGGTGGCAATCGCTTCGATGCGGTCTTGCTCGGCAGCTGCGGTGATTTGTGAAGGCAGGCGCTCAAAACGGTAGCGCGTGCTGGGGCCAGGTGGCGCGGCCGTCCAGGCTGAAAATGCGGTCACGTCGCTGTCTACCAGGCGCATGCCCGAGCAGCCAGAAAGTAACCAAAAAGCTATTAAAATAATAGCTGCTTGCACCCGTTTTAATTGCATTAAATACATATTTGACCGCTTATTTTGGTTGGTGGATTAACCCCGAACAATCGACAAGCCCGGCAAGCCGCTGGGTTGCACCACCTTGAATTCTTCGGTGTCAAAGGCTTTGTCACCATCGCTGCTGGCAACGCCGGTGGTTTTGATGCCCTTGAAGTCATGGCGCTTGCCGTCCATCAAATGGGACGGCACGATATTTTGCAAGGCGCTAAACATGTTCTCAATTCGGCCGGGAAATTTTTTGTCCCACTCGCGCAGCATGTTGCCCACTTGCTTGCGCTGCAGGTTTTCCTGGCTACCGCAGAGCGTGCAGGGAATGATGGGGAAGTTCTGCACATCGGCCCAGCGGCTCAGGTCTTTTTCTGGCACGTACGCCATCGGGCGTATCACAATATTTTTGCCATCATCACTGACCAGTTTGGGCGGCATGCCTTTGAGCTTGGCAGCAAAAAACATGTTCAAGAAAAATGTTTGCAACATGTCGTCGCGGTGGTGGCCCAGCGCAATTTTGGTTGCACCCAGCTCACCCGCCACGCGGTACAAAATGCCGCGCCGCAGCCGTGAGCACAGCGAGCAAAGCGTCTTGCCGTCCGGTATCACTCGCTTGACAATGCTGTACGTGTCCTGGTTTTCAATGTGAAACGGCACACCCAGTTTGGTCAGGTAATCAGGCAGGATGTGCTCGGGAAAACCTGGCTGTTTTTGGTCCAGATTCACCGCGATCAAGCTAAAGTTAATCGGCGCACGTTTTTGCAGTTTAAGCAAAATGTCGAGCATGCCGTAACTGTCTTTTCCGCCAGACACGCACACCATGACTTTGTCGCCCTCCTCAATCATGTTGAAGTCAATGATGGCGCGGCCAACTTCGCGGCACAGGCGCTTTTCAAGTTTGTGATTTTCTCTATCGGTTGTGTGCTCGATGATCAAAGCTCCATCTGCTTCACAATTTTTAAGCGCTGGTAATTCAATTTCTGCATGCATGTCTACATTTTCGCATTTTGGCGAGTTAACCCGCTCGCAGTCCGGCGGTGTTGCGCAGCGGCTCGCCGACTTCTTGCAACACATCTGGTGACTTAAACCGAATTGCACTGTGCATCATCTATTTTTTTTGGATGAAATCTGATGAAGGTTCGCCAAAGCACCTACACGCAATTTACAAAGTGTATGAAATTGTTACAATAAACGGATGCGAAAGTTTGGTCCGTTGAACAGGTTTCATATGCGGTCGTTAAGTTGGGCATTTTTCCTTGCTGTGCTCTCAACGCCGTGGGCGCTTGCAGTTTCGTCGGTGACTCATGCCGCGCCGCCCATTGCGATAAGCAATTCTCAGCAACCAGCGATGGATCTGCTTGCTGGTACAGCCCGCATGGGTGCAGTGCACTTTTCAGTTCGTGCCAACGCGCCGCTTGGTTTGACAATCCAGCAGGTTGCAGCGTCTTTATCAAATGACTTCAAGCCGTTTGATGAGGGCACAACGTACAAGCTGTCTTCCGACACAGCTTTATGGCTGCATTTTCGCGTGCTGAACAACGCACCCAAACCAGAAAACTGGTCTGTTGTTCTGTCCAAACCGTTTATAGACCGCGCGGAGTTTTACTTTCAAGACGCCCAAGGCGTGTGGAGCATGCAGCTTGCTGGCTCAAAGGTGCCACACCAGCAATGGCCTTCTCAAACCTTGACGCCGCAGTTTCAATTGCCGGATCTAAGCCTGGCTTCAGGGCCTGCGTCTGCCGCCGGCTATAGAGATTATTTTTTGCGGGTTCAAAAATGGATTCCTCTGCGATTTGCGGCCTATGTGCAGCGGACAGATCGAGTGGGTGAAGAAACCCAGCGCGCCTTTTTTGCCATTGGCCTGATGCTGGGCCTGTTCGGTTTTATGGCGGTCTTCAGCAGTGTTTTGTGTGTGGTCTACCGCAATACAGCCTATGCCTGGTACGCCGCCTATGCCGGAGCAGCATTGATGGCCAGCGCAAGCTTTAGCGGTATGGGCGCTTATGTTTTCTGGCCCGCAGCCACCAATTGGACGGTCATCTCAACCATTGTGTTTGTAATGCTCGGCATGGCAGCGCAACTGGGGTTCACACGGGCGATGTTTATCGCGCCAAATTCGTCCAGGCTCTGGCGTACCGTGTCAACTACAGCGCTGGGTTTGCTGCTGGTAGCCTGTGCATTGTTTTTGGCTGTTGATACCGCGCAGGTGCGAATTGCGCTGTTCAACTCGGGTGTGGTGGGCGGTTTTGCAGTTATTGGTGTGCTCGTGATACGGGCGTTGCGGCATGAACGTCAGGTTGCTGGCCTGTACCTGCTGTCGTTCGTGCCGATGTTGCTGGTGATGGTGTTGACCCAAATCGAACAAATGGGCATGGTTGCATTGCCCTGGCTGCCATACTTCGCGCCCCTATTCGGCTTGCTTTTTGAGCTACCAGTGCTGCTGTTGGCGCTCCACCTGCACGCCAAAAAAGGCCATGCTCAAGCAGTACAGAGCAAGACCCTTGCCCAAACCGATCCGTTGACCGGATTTATAGCTTCGGCTTTGTACTTTCAGACGCTCACCAGCATGTGGGAATCGGCTAAAGGCAAAGGCGTTGATCTGACAGTGGTTTACGTCAAAGTGATGGGGTTGCCAGACAGTTCTGTTGCAAACGCTGGGCAGGGCAATGACAGGTCGACTTTACGGACCGTGCGGACGCTGCGCACGGTGGCACGGGAAAGCGACAGCATTGCCCGGGTTGACCACCAGATATTTGTCATCCTCATGCCCGGAGTTTCGCGCTCGGAGCGCCTGGTAGGCAAGTTGTCTCGCCTTGTGGCATTAGGCCTGATGGTAGACCCTGATGACCCATCATCAAGCCCAGTGAAATTTAAAATAATTGCCGCTTCACTGCGCAGCTTTTCATCCGACAGCCATGCACTGGATGCGGCGGTCAAGTTGGCGCTGGCAAGAGAGGATGACGCACCATATCGGGTCATTCAGTTTATTGACAAGAGGGCCGGTCAGTCAGTGCTGGTCAACACATCGGGCTTGTGAATCGGGCTTTCGGTCAGCGCTCACCATTGCCCGGTTTCTACCTTGATAGCAACTTCGCAATCATCAAAAATCTCAAGCTTTGCGATTTTTACCCGCACACCCAACACGCCGGGTAACTGCATCAGGCGGTGCGCCAGCTTGCCAATTAATGTTTCAAGCAGATTAACGTGAACAGCAGTGCATTCGGTGATGATAATTTGACGCACTTTGCGGTAATCCAGTACGTGGGTGATGTCGTCGTCGCTGGGTAGCATCGGCTGGGTGCCAAGGTTGAGTTCAGCGTCTACCTCAATCGGCTGCGGTGCCAGCTTTTCACTTTCCAGAATGCCCAGGTTCGCATCAAAGCGCAGGCCGCTCAGGGTCAGGGTTTGTGTGCCTCGGGTGATTGCCATGGTGGGTTTAACTTATCTGCAATGTTGTTTTGATCAATTCGAGTTCATCAGCGAAAAATCGCGCGCAAACTTCATCAAGTGCTGGCCGCCGTCAACCAGCAGCGTGGTGCCGGTAATGGACTGGTTTTCTAGCGCAAACTTCACTGTGGCTGCAACATCTTCTGGGGTAGACGAGCGTCCCAGCGGCGATAATTTATGCAGCGCTTCAAATTGTGCGTCGGTCAGCAAATGGCTTGTCAAGGTCAAGCCCGGCGCAACGCCTACCACGCGCACCAGCGGTGCGAGCGCCATTGCCAGCATGGTGTTGGCTGCTTCCAGTGCGGCTTTTGACAGCGTGTAGCTTAAAAAATCAGGGTTCTGGTTCCAGAGTTTTTGGTCCAGCAGATTGACCACTGCGCCGCGAACGGCATTTTGATTGTCAATGTTGTTGTTCGTGTTGCGGCTGGCGATGTGGGTGTGCAGTGCTTGCGCCAGGAGAATTGGTGCGCCAGTATTTGCGCGCAAATGTTTTTCAAATGCCGCAAAGCTGAAGCTGGCGGCGTCGTCTTGCTCAAACGCCGAGGCGCTGTTGACCACCGCATCGCACTGGCCGAAATGTGAAACAACCCTCGGCAAAAGCCCTCTTACCGCAGTTTCATCCTCCAAATTAGCATCAAATCTGGCTGCAGCGCAATGGATACGGGCGCAAGCAGCTACTGTATTAATAGCATCCTGCTCAGAGCTGCGGTAATGTATTGCAACCCGCCAGCCGCCTGCAGCCAGTGCCAGCGCGATGTCCCGGCCAAGCCGCTTGGCTGCGCCGGTGACTAAAACCACCGGGCCTTCGTTTTTGATCGGAATGGGTTGCATGCTGGCGCGGGGTTAAAAACAATCGTGGACAATTCATGTCAGGCAACACACTATGACACAGGCCAGCATCTTAACCAGCCCTTTGCAACTGCACATTCAGCAGGCCATCACGCGCGGCGGCGGCTGGATTGGTTTTGACGCGTTCATGCACGCCGCCTTGTACACACCCGGCCTGGGCTACTACGCAAGTGACTTGCGCAAGTTCGGTTTGATGCCCGGCGGACTGGACGGCGGAAGTGATTTTGTGACCGCGCCTGAAATGTCACCGCGTTTTGGCCACGCGCTGGCCAGGCAAATTGCAGAAGCTCTTAAAGCCAGCGGCACGCGTGAGGTGTGGGAGTTCGGCGCAGGCTCGGGCGCGTTGGCAGAGCAGATTTTGCTTGCCCTGCCTGCGCTTGCGCGCTACACCATCGTTGATGTGTCGGGTAGTTTGCGGGTGCGCCAGCAGGAGCGGCTTGCAGCATTCGCGGGCCGTGTGCATTGGGCTACAGTCTTGCCAGACAGGTTGAGCGGCGTGGTGATCGGCAACGAAGTGCTAGACGCTATGCCCGTGAAATTGCTTGCGCGCGTCAATGGCGTGTGGCATGAGCGCGGAGTCGCGTTGCACCAGGGCGCTTTTGCCTACGCGGACCAAACCACAGCACTGCGACCACCGTTTGAAGTGGCGGGCACACACGATTACGTGACTGAAATTCATCCCCAAGCCGAAGGGTTTGTGCGCACTCTGGCTGACAAGCTGGAATTGGGTGCGATTTTTATGTTTGATTACGGGTTTCCTGAGCATGAGTATTACCACCCGCAGCGCAGCATGGGCACGGTCATGTGCCATCGCGCGCATTTGGTCGATGCCGATCCGCTCGAAGACGTGGGCGCCAAAGACATCACGGCGCACGTAAACTTCACCGGCATTGCAATGGCTGGCCAAGGCGCGGGCCTGAGTGTGCTGGGCTACACCGGGCAAGGGCGTTTTTTACTGAACTGCGGTGTGCTTGACGGCATGGAAGACGCTGCACTGCCCGACCGTGCGATGGTGCAAAAACTCATCAATGAGCACGAGATGGGCGAGCTGTTCAAAGTCATTGCTTTCGGCGCTAAAAATTCTGATGCGTGGCAACCCATGGGTTTTGCAGCTGGCGACAGAAGCCATACGTTGTGAGCCCCCACGTTCACTCACTGCGTGTAGCTCTCTGCCCCCCAGGGGTGGCGTTTTTCCCTTGGGGCGGCCCGGCGGGAAAGCACCATTTGCGGAGTTCAACATCATGATTCGCTGGATGATCGTGATTTTCTTGACGTTGGTGTTTATCAGCGCGCTCACGCCTTGGCTGAACAAGCTCGGCTTTGGCAAACTGCCGGGCGATTTGCGCTTCAAGTTGTGGGGCAAGGAGCGCTACATTCCGCTCACCACAACCATCGTGCTGAGCCTGATTGCCAGCCTGATCAGCCAGTTTTTTTAAGCAGCTCGATCACTCTTGATCGCACGTTTGCAGCGCAGTTAAAAAGTTTTTGCGCCACCAGTGCACGTCTTCGTTCTGCACGCCTTCCAGCAGGCTCTGGTGCCTGCGTTGCCGGTCAATCAATGGCATTTGCAGCGCCAGTTGAATGCTCTCGTCCGTGCCGCGTGTGTCGTACGGGTTCACCAGCAGCGCATCTTTCATTTGCTCGGCAGCGCCTGCAAAACGCGACAGCACCAGCACGCCAGGATCGGCCGGGTCTTGCGCAACAATGAATTCTTTGGCCACCAGGTTCATGCCGTCACGCAGCGGCGTGACCAGCGCAACGTCTGCAGCGCGGTACAGCCCCGGCAACCGTTTGCGCGCCACGTTGCGGTGGATGTAGCGCACCGGCATCCAGTCCAGCTCGCCATAGTCACCATTGATTGCGCCGCACAGGCTTTCAAGCTCGCGGCGCAGGCCGCTGTAAGAATCCAAAGCCTCGCGGCTGGGCGGCGCAATCTGAATCAACGTGGCGCTTTAGATACTTTCAGGGTAGTTTTTCAAGAGCTCCCGGAAAGCGCGAAGCCGCTGGGGCAGGCCTTTTGAATAGTCCAGACGCTCAACGCCCAGCAGCAGGCGGCGGCGTAAATATTCGGTGGTCATGCGCTCGTACATGTCGGTGGATTCCTTGCTTTGCGCCAACGCTGCAAATTCATTCACATCAATACCGATAGGAAACGCCTGGGCCTGCACTTTACGGCCAAAGGCTCGAAACTGGTGTTCGGGCAGCGTCTGCGCATCCACTTCCTTGCCAACATAACTTGCAAAATGCTCTACATCGGCGTGGCTTTGAAAGCCCACCAAGTCATAAGCAAAAAGCGATTTGATCAGCCATTTGTGCTGCGGCACAGCAGCGAAAATCAGCGGCGGCGGCAGCGGTATGTGCAGAAAAAAGCCAATGCGGTTTTTGCAACCCATCTCGCGCAATTCAGCCGCCAGCGGAATCAGGTGGTAGTCGTGTACCCAGATCGTGTCGTCTGGTTTTAGCAAGGGCAATAATTTTCTCGCCATCAACCGGTTGACGCGGCGGTAGCCTGCGATGTAGTCAGCATCAAAATTGGCCAAGTCCAGCCGGTAATGAAACACTGGCCACAGCACGCCGTTGCTGTAGCCCAGGTAATAACTGTCGTGGTCATCGCGACACAAATCAAGCGTCGTCAAGGTCACGTTGCCAGCGTGTTGGGTGTGAACTTCACCCTCGCCCGTTGCGCCACCTTCAACGAAGGTGCCGCTCCAGCCAAACCAAAGCCCACCGCTGACAGCAAGTGCTTCGCCCAGAGCCACCGCCAGGCCGCCAGCAGCAGCCGCCTTGCGCGGGTCAGCCACGCGGTTGGACACCACCACCAACCGGCTCATACTTTGGATTCCCACGGCGCAGACAACCGCGTAGCGGCGTTGATGATACCCACCATGGAATAAGTTTGCGGAAAGTTCCCCCACATCTCGCCCGTCAGCGGGTGGGTGTCTTCTGACAGGAGGCCCAAGTGGTTGTGCGCTGCCAGCATGGTCTCAAAAATCGCCCTGGCTTCGCCCTTGCGGCCTGTTTTTGCCAGTGCGTCAATGCGCCAGAAGGTACAAATATTGAAGGCCGTCTCAGGCTTGCCGAAGTCGTCGGGCGCTTCATGGCGGCGCATGTACGGGCCATCACACAACTGGTTTTCCAGCGCCTGTACGGTGGCCAAAAAGCGCGGGTCATGCGGGTCAATGAAGCCGACTTCAATCATCAGCAGCACACTGGCGTCCAGGCTGCTGCCGCCAAAGCTCTCGGTAAATGCCTGGCGCGTTTCGCTCCACGATTCGCGCAAGATTCGCGTCTTCATGACCTCTGCATGGCCATGCCAATACGCGGTGCGGTCGGGTTGCTTTGGCGTGTCGGCAATTTTGGCCAGGCGGTCGCAGGCGGCCCAGCACATCAGGGCTGATGATGTGTGTACGCGAGCGCGGGTGCGCAGCTCCCACATGCCAGCGTCGGGCTGGTCGTAGCTGCGCAGGGCCTGCTCACCCACCGCTTCAAGCTGTGCAAACTCAGCCGCGCCAGAGCGGTGCAGCAAGCGGTGGTCATGAAAAGCCTGGGATGCTCCGAGCACCACATTGCCATACACATCATGCTGAAAATGCTCTTGCGCCTGGTTGCCAACCCGCACCGGCCCCATGCCGCGGTAGCCGCCAAGATGTACAGCCGCGCCGTGTCGGCTACGCCACCATCGAGAAACTCGTCGGCACCCAGAAAAAAATCATGCTCGCGGGTCAATACAAAGGGTTGTCTTGACAGCAAGTACGGCAGTGGCGCGTCGGTAGTGAGGCGCAGTGTCTGCACCGGCCCGACAAATCGCAGGTAGTCGCTGCCCTGCGTGATGGTCGAATCGATACGTCCCCAATCAAACCGCGGGTTCAAGCCCACCCGCACGCGCGGCGTGCCGTGAATGGGCCTGAGCTGGCGTACCAGCATCACTGGCCTGAAGTACCGCGAGCGCTCTAAAAATCGGGGCGCGAAATCAGTGATCTCTACCGCTTGCCCGCGGTGGTCGACCAGCTGCGTGCGCAGCACGGCTGTGTTCGGCTCATACCACTGCTGGGCGTGCGAAAAGTCTTCGATCTCGATGGCGAATTCGCTGCCCTTGTCGCTGGTGTCGAGCAGAGCGTTAAAAATCGGGTCGCCGTCAAAGCGCGGCATACAGCACCAGACCATGCGGCCGCGTTCATCAATCAACGGGCGTTAGCGTTGGGCAGTGTGTGGACGGCCATGCGTTGCACGGCAAAAACGGCAATGCGGGCCATGCCGGGCATCATTCGCTGGTGACGACATCGATGCGCTGTGCGGCTGTGGCAACTTGGGCGATGTAGAAGGCTGGTGGGCGAGTTGGCAATTGGGCAGCGTTTTGGGCGTGTGGGTTATGCGAGCGCCGCAGCACTTTTAGATGCCGCCCAGCGCGGTGACGGTACTGCTCTACAAATAACCGATGCGCTGTGCCGCATCATGGGCCGAATGCACTACAACCTGTTGGCCAAGCTGGCTGTGCAGCGTATCAGTTTGGGCGGCAGCGTGTTTTGAAACCACCGACAATTTTTACTGCCCAGGCTGACCGCGCAGTTTACAGACAGGCTTGCAGCGCTTACCGAGGGTTGCGAGCTGGTCAGCGCAGGTCTTGGGTCAGCAAGTCGGTAATTTGCAGCGCTGGCGCTGGCACTGGCGGCAGTAGATGCAAGCGAGCCAGCGGCGTCGAGCCTGGATTAGCCAAGCTTAGCTACAGCGCGCACGCGGGCGTTATGAATCGCCAAGGCAATCACTTCGCCATTGTTTTGGCTTATGGCGCCTGTATTTATTGCCTCATTTGCTATTTTGTCAGTAGCAATGGTTTGCGCAGCTAGTAGCGCTTGCTCAAGCCTTTTGGTTTGTCCCGCAGCGCTGATGACTTCACACGCGAGCAGAACGTCTGCGAACCGCAGCGGCCGCCGAAACGCATCGCAGCGCTCCAGCAATTGCACCAAGCCCTCAGCGCCCAGCGCCGAACTGCGTGCGACATGCACGTGCTCACGCACCACCACTGCGGCGAGTTCGCGGCACTCAACTGGCACGCGCAACCGCTCGCATAATCCATTCAGCGCACTTATTAAATTGGGGTCAGACTCCAATTGTTTTGACACCACTGCCTGCATGCTGCTGCCCACCATGCAGGCAAAGCGCACGGGCAGCGGCGCTTGTGCGTCTGCTGCACGGTCAACCACTGCGCTAGCGTTTGCGTTCCAAGCCAATTCGGGCAGCAAATTTGCAAGCGCACCGCATTCTTGAAGCACGTGCATCATGCGCGATGGCTTGGCTTGCATCAAACCGTTGCCAAGCTCTTGCCACACGCGCTCGGCCACCAGTGCGTTCGCTTCACCACTTGAAACCATGCGCTTCATCAGCGCCATGGTTTCAGGTGCAACGCTGAAGTCGGTAAAGCGGGCGGCAAACCGTGCCACACGCAAAATGCGCACCGGGTCTTCAGCAAATGCGTCGGTGACGTGGCGCAGCACCTTGTCTTGAATGTCGCGCTGACCGCCGCAGGGGTCAATCAAAGCACTGGTGTCAGTATCAAAATCAGTACCAAATCGGCCTGTAGCCCAATCAATCAGGGCGCAAGCAGCTATTGAATTAATAGTAAGGTCACGCCGTGACAGGTCTTGCTCCAGCGTAACATCGGGCGCGGCGTGCACTTCAAAGCCGCGGTAGCCGCGCGAAGTTTTTCGTTCGGTGCGCGCCAGGGCATATTCTTCTTTTGTTTTAGGGTGCAAAAAAACCGGGAAGTCTTTGCCCACCGGCAAGTAGCCCAGCGCAACCAGTTCTTCCGGCGTACTGCCCACCACCACCCAGTCGCGGTCTTGCACGGGCAAGCCCAGCAGCATGTCCCGCACCGCGCCGCCAACCATGAAAATTTCCATGGCGTCAGTGTAGGGGCGCCACAAAAATACGGACGAGGCGTAAAAAGTCCGCTGCGCCTGGTGTTTTAAGAATAAAAATGGATGCTTTGCAACGTCAGCATCAAACGCGTGTGTCTGAACACTTAAATTGGGCTGTCACCCGAATCAACTGATCACCAGTGCACTTCACCGAGCCAGCCGATACGGCTCGTCAACGCCTACAAAATCTTTTTCTGCCAGTGCGTCAGCCACCCAAGCCTTCACGCCGGGCAGGGTGCAGACGCGCTGGATGTATTCGCTGATGTGAGCCGGCACCGGCAACGCGTAGCTTTTCAAGCGCATGCACACGGGTGCAAAGTAAGCGTCGGCAATTGAAAACTCACCAAACAGCATCGGGCCGTTGTACTGCGCCAGCAGCTCTGTCCACATGCTGACGATGCGCTCTACATCGGCGCGAACGGCTGGCTTGTCGCGCCAGACGATGGCGCCCACATCGGGCAGGGCGGCCTCAATGTTCATGGGGCAAGCGCCGCGCAAGGCCGTAAAACCAGAATGCATCTCAGCGCACACGCTGCGCGCGCGTGCTCTGTCTGGCGCGGTTTGCGGCCACAACTGTTTTTCGGGAAATTTTTCGGCCAGGTATTCGGCAATCGCCAAGGTGTCCCACACCGCCAATCCATCATCGACCAGCACCGGCACCCGTCCGCTGGGGTTGACTGCCATGACGGCTTGTTTGAAGCTGGAATTGACAGAAAACGGGTCATCTCCAAAACGCACCATCACTTCTTCAAAATCAATCCCCGTTTGCTTAAGCAGCACCCAAGGTCGCATGGACCAGGACGAGTAGTTTTTATTGCCGATATAAAGCTTGAGCATGAGGGTTTCCTTGGTGAGACTCACATGCTAGTGCAGTCTGCAAAGCAGATTGATGCAAAAAATCGGGCAAATTGATGCGGCTTATGCACGCCGCTAGAAACGTCCAGCTGTTTTGCGCTTGGCCATCAAGCCGCTGCGCAGGCCTTGGTTGCCCAGGTAAAAAGGAACCACAGCGCTAACTGCCGCGGGTGTGATGCCAAGGGCCTCCAGGCCCGCAAGCTTGCCGCTTGCCACGTTGTCGACTTTCATGGCGTCCAGGTTGTCACGGCTCATGATGGGCTCACCGGGAGCCAGTTCCATCAACGCGGCTTGTATGCGTGCCAGGCCGTCAGGCAGGCCAATCACCGGTTTGTCATGGCCGCTGTATTGACCGGCCAGTTGCACCAATTGCTTGAGCGTGAAAACATCTGGCCCACAGGCTTCAAAAGTTTGGCCAATGGTTGATCTGTCTTCAATGCATTTCACAATGGCGCTGGCAACATCTTCAACCCACACCGGCTGAAACCTGGCCGTGCTGCCCGCCAGCGGAATGAATGGCAACATTTTTTGCAGTGAAGCAAAGGTGTTCAAAAACTTGTCTTCAGCCCCAAAAATCACGCTGGGCCGCAGCACCGTGACGTCCAGCCCCGTACGGCCGGCGTGGTCGGCCAGGCGCTCGAGCTCCACGAGGTCACCGGTGAGCGAGCAGTCCGCGGCCGCCAGCAGGGGTGCGCCCTCCCCCAGCGGCAGCCGGCTGCCGGGCGGGGCGCCGTAGACGTCGGCGGAGCTGAGCAGCACGACCCGCCGCACTCCGGCGGCCCGGGCGTTCAGCAGCTATTCGAAAGCCGAACGCAAGGCCGTCCAGCGCAACCTGCGCGCCTGGGGTTATTATCGTGGCGGCAT
>ENA-OFCE01000456-OFCE01000456.1-metagenomes-genome-assembly--contig:-NODE-456-length-26728-cov-7.320924_pt1 | contig 26728 bp, 18 predicted proteins | sample MGYA00153388_OFCE01 | MGnify analysis MGYA00153388 | reverse complement strand
AAAAGCTTTGGCTATGCGAACGCCAAATCAGCAGTTACCAGTCCTATTGTATATAGTTTGTTGGATTGATTTCAAACCTTCCAACTCCCATTTCTACATCAAAATTTATTTTGTTGGAGGCCTGTTCATAGTTGGGCGAAAAGTAGTAGCTCCCACGTTTTTCCCAGCCTAATTCCTTGAAATTCGTGCTGTTCAGCCCACCGTCAAATTTCACCCGTACACCGACTTCCGCCGGCACGGCTGCACTGATCCTTGATGCTCCTGAATCGATTTTTGCATCCGTCAGCGGCTCATTATTCCCGAATATCAACTCAAGGTTAACAGCACCTGAATCTATATCCAGATTGCGAACTTTTAATCCCGACATATCCAAAGTTCCGTTGGCTGCACCTACATTCAGCTTCATATCCCATTCGATATCCTTGTTCAGATTGACCTGAAACTCCTGATTGGTATTTCCCAGCCCTACTACATTTACTTTATCCCGGGAAAACCGTACTTCTGCCGCTTCCTTGCCGTTTTTATACTGAATGGAATGTTTTACATTAGGAACTGTCGTGGTAGCATCCACCAGTTTTGTACTCTCGTCCCCCACTTTAAGCTTTATTCCACCCAAATCCAGCCTGATCTCACCCTTCATCGTATCCGCTTCTCTTTCAATGGAAACTTTTTCACCGTCTCCTTCAAATTTTGGAGCTGAAAGATTCTGCCCCGGGTTATAATGACCATATAAAATTATAACCACCAGAAACACCAGCCAACTCACAGATTTTACGATCTGGTTGTGTCTGAACATGATATTGACTCCAGCCATTACCAGAAGCAACGGCCAAAGAGTAAAGAGAGCCGTCAATACCGACCAGTCCAGTATTTTTAAGTTGAAAGCCAGCCACAATATACCGATGCTTAATAAAAATACACCGAAGCTCAGGTTTTTCCCCTTCATTAGAACCTCCTCCTATCCCTGTAGACAATAGCAGCTCCCACAAGGATGAGTATCAATGGCCAGAAGAGCTTGATATCAAACCAATGAAAGACTTCTCGAAGCATAAATATAACACCGATCAAAACCAGGGCTCCACCCAGAACCAATTTGTTCTTCTGGGGATCGATATTTGAACCATAATCCCTTTCTGCCGTATTGGTATCGTAAAAATCCATCTTCGGCCTTTCCGGTACCAAAAAGGCAGCAATAATATAAATAAATATGCCGGCTCCGAAAGCACCCAGCGCAATCCATAGGATTCTAACGATGACAGGGTCTATTCTAAAGTACTCGGCGATTCCTCCACATACTCCTGCAATTACCTTGTTCTGCCTGGAACGGTACAGTTGTCTATCCATAATCATTCCCCTTCTATCTTTGCTACACCGTAATGGTTTATTGTTTTCAATATATGATACGGTAAAACAAAATTTATGTCTTATAATCCATATAAAAAAAACAACGATGGAAAATGTTTTCTTTCCGCCGCTGTTTTATGAATTGTATTGCATTTTATAATTTTATCTCCAACCGCACTAGTCTTGCCAGAACCTTGATTTCCTTTGAGGAAACCGTTTCGGTACCGAGGGTTCCCCGGTTGCTTACCAGAAGGATCTTGTCCCCCTCCAGTTTTTTAATCTGCCGCAGGGCTCTCTCTCCGTTATATTCCACAAGGCAGAGGGCATTGTTTTCGATTTCATGTGTAAGATACCCGAAAGCCATATCACCCTTTACCATTCGAAATCCAACCATATCATTATCCTGGATCTCAATATATAACACCTTTTCTTTAGGATACCCTTCTACTTTATTGGCCACAATAGGCAGCTGCCTTGTATCGATTGCCTTCGTCAGGGTATAGTCATATACCGATATGGTTTTTAGTATGGAATCAAAAGCATCATTCCATACCTTTTGTACTTCCGGTTCCACCAACCGCCGCTGTGGCTTCGGTCCTTCCTTGACCGGAGGCTCTGCCGAAGCTTCATAGACCAGCATTTCGGTAATGTCCTGGTCCAAAATCTTTGATATCCTTTTGATGAGATCATCACTGATGACTCTCTTACCCGCCTCCACATCGATAACAAACTTCTCATTGACACCCATAGCCTTGGCCAGTTGCTTCTGCGTCATCCCCTTTTGGGTTCTTATACTGCTTATTTTACTTCCGATTCTGCTCATCTCTATCCCCCATTATCCATCAAACTCTTTTGAGGTAACAATCAAAACAGTAGACCTCGCCTTCTTCGCTGTCATCTGCTGCCTGAACCATTTCCTTACCGCAGCTTCCGCACCGCACGAGGCCCCCAGTCTCTTCCTCATCATCAGCAGCATAATGACTGCAGGTTTCCTGGCAGTCCTCTTCGCTGCAATCTTCACATTTGGCGGAAGGATATCCGAATTTGCACTGGTACTCTTCCGAATCTCCTTCTTCCGAAAACACCGCCTTTAGATTCCTACAGCCGTTACAAATGCATTCGCTCATAATTTCCTCCTACATAAGAAAAACTTTTAATGTTTCTACATGCTTTTGCTCTTCCATAATCAACTCCGTAAGGGTAAGATAGTTAAAGGTTACACTATCCTCTTCCTTCCGTACCATTCTACCTCGTATATCAATTAATAGCGCCACGTTCTCCCTCTCAAACTCGACAGAAAACCGCACAAGCTCCTTGACTGATTTTACCTTTGGCTTTACGATTCTCTTTTTAAATGAATCCACCAGAGAGGATGCTTTATCATAGATAGAAAAATCAATGGTAGTTTCAGGCTCTTTCTCTGCTTGGCCAATCAACTTTCGATACAGCGCAATATGCCTTTCCTCTTCACTGGCAAGAATCCTGGCCACCGTTCGTAATTTAATATCATACCCTTCCTCCAGGGAAGCAAGTTCCTTGTACATACTGAAGGCATTCTCTTCAATGGCTTCAAGCTTTTTCAGCAAATCTACGATTGTATAAGACATTTATTAGCACTCTCCATCTATCTTCTCTCTGATAACGCCAATTTCCGCTTTATGCACGAGGGGGCGCATCTCGGATTCATCATTCCCCTCTTACACTACGTCACTACTACAAATTAACTACCTATCATTATATACTACTCGTCTCAAAATATAAAGAGCCTGCTTTTGCAGGCTCTTTATATTTTTATTAGGGTCGGTGAAAATATAACTTCATCTATAACGCGCCTAGCCACTTCGTTTACCTTGATCGTTGATGTGGCTGGGATAGCGCGTTTCATACTCCGCTTCCTCTTTTGGTTTTTCTATGCGGAGTATATAATTTTGCTACACCCTTCATGGGCGCCATGGCGGGCCCGCAAAAAAGATGAAGTAATATTTTCACTCTCCTTTATTTATTGGCCGCAGCATTTTTTGTACTTTTTGCCGCTCCCACAAGGGCAAGGCTCGTTTCTTCCTACCTTTTTACTAACTACGATTTGGGACTGCTTGAATTCTTTTGTGATTTGCTGTCTTCTCTCTGCGCTCAGGACACCCTCCCACTGCGGCAATCCGTAAAGCCATTCCGCCCTGGCATCCAGCATGTTGAAATACAGCTTTTCAAAATCAATATCCAAATTGATATCACTGTCTTCGTTCAGTTCTTCCAGATTCAACTCCTGAACAAGACTTGTGTTGATACCATCTAAAAATCCGGTAAAAACTACAGGATCCATGTGGAATTTCTCCCCCAGTTCCTTCAGCTTTCCAGTGAATTTTTCGGTATGGTGCTCCAGTATATACTCATAGTTTTCTTTTTCACTCTCAAAATAATCCTTCCAGAAGGCATCATACTCAGCCTGTGCTCTTTGTTTCGCCGCCAGATCTTCCCACTGCTTGTACAAACTCATAGCTCTTACTGTCTCCTTTAACAAAAAAAATGTGGTATAATATACAATTGTATATTATACCACATTTTTAATTATCTTTCATCTAAATTTATATATTGTCTCTGCCCAACAACATTTTTATAAGCAGGACGGATGATTCTTCCGCCGCTGATAAGCTCTTCAACCCGGTGTGCACACCAGCCGGCGATTCTTGCAATGGCAAATATCGGCGTATGGAGTTCCTCGGGAATGTTCAGCATATTGTAAACAAAACCGGAGTAAAAATCTACGTTTGCGCATATGACTTTATCCGACTTCTTTACCCGGTAGAAAATATCGGGAGCAATCCTCTCGATGAGGGCGTACAGGTTGAATTCCCTCTCCATTCCCTTTTCTTTCGCCAGTTGAACCGCTTTTTGCTTCAGCAGGATAGCCCTTGGGTCTGAAACAGTATATACGGCATGCCCCATACCGTATATCAAGCCGGAATTATCAAAGGCTTCCTTCCTCAGTATCTTTTCTATATAGCACCCTACTTCCGCTTCATCCTCCCAATTCCGGACGTGACTCTTGATGTCTTCCATCATTTCCAGCACCTTGGCATTGGCTCCACCGTGCAAAGGCCCTTTCAGGGATCCGATGGCAGCAGCAATGGCTGAGTAGGTATCCGTACCGGTGGAGGATACTACGCGGGTCGCAAAAGTAGAGTTATTCCCTCCACCATGCTCTGCGTGGAGCACCAGCGCCAGATCCAGTGTTTCTGCCTCGGTTTGTGTGTAATCACTGGCAGCCCGTATCATGTGCAGAATATTTTCCGCTGTACTGAGCCCATATTTCGGACTGTGTATATAAAGACTTCTTTTATCATGGTAATGGATCTTCGCCTGATAGCCATAGGCTGCCATGGTTGGGAACCTTGCAATGAGTTCAATGCACTGACGCAGCACATTTTTTATACTGGTGTCGTCAGGGTTGGTGTCATAGGAATAGGATGCCAGCACAGCCCTGGCCAGCTTATTCATTATATTGGCACTGGGCGCTTTTAAGATCATATCCTCTGTAAAGTTATCCGGCAATTGCCTGTAATCACTCAACAGCCGGCTGAACTCCTCCAGCCTGCTCCGGTCCGGCAGTTCCCCGAATAAAAGCAAATAGCAGCATTCCTCAAAGCCAAACCGCTTATCTTCTTCAAATCCACGAACCAGCTCATAGATATCAATCCCACGGTATTTTAATCTTCCCTCAACTGGAACTTTTTCACCTTCGTCTATAATATAGGAGTGAACATCACCGACCTCGGTCATTCCCACCAAAACTCCCGTACCATCTGCGTTTCTCAAGCCGCGCTTTACGTTATACCGCGTGTACAGCTCCGGGTCGATCTGATTATTTTGTTCCATCAGCAAACTAAGGTCCTCCATTAGTTTGCTTGTTGAATTTGAAAAAGTCTCCCCACTCAGCATTACATACAACCCCTTTCATTTCAGAGTGAAAATTCTGATCTGACCTTTTACAATATTTCTTCTCAATGATAGCATATTTATGAAATAAAAGTTTTTAAACTTAAACTTTCATATTTATCTAAAATAATATATTTATATGTACAATAGAAATGTAAAATGCAATTTCATTTTATAATTATTGCATTTATTCGCTTTGTATAATTGTATACAATTATACATGATGTGTCAATAGATAGTAAAAATTTTTCTCGTGAAAAATAGAAGAACAAAAGTAGCTTTGCCACTTTTGTTTGCGCATGTGCCTTTCCGAAGAATGAGGAAAAACTGGCACGCGCATAAATTCAACGTTTTTCTATTGTCCAGGAAAGAGAACTTTCCTGGACAATAGAAAAACAGCCCCCGTCAGAGGACTGTCTTCTACTTATAAAAAATAAAGCCTATTCATTTATATCTTTCCTGTACTCACTGAGCTTTTGTTGGAAGCCCTCGGTTTTGTGGTAGCCGCAGGATTTGAATTCATAACACCAGCCCCGGTAGATACAATCCGGCACACATGCCTTATATAGCTCAGGCTGGTCCTCCTTAATGGACTCCAGTACGGTTTTCCATGCTTCTCTTGTCTCTTTTGAAGCCTGGTTGCACAGGCGCTTCCTGGAAATACTGATCATTGCCTGTGCATTGGCCTCAAACTCATGTTCCACCAGGTTGCCCTGCGGCAATTCATCCCGATCCACCTGGGTTCGGTCAGTACGTTGTGTTCTTACCCAGTGCTCGATTCCAAACTTATGCCGTACAAAATGCACCGAAACCCAGGACTTGAGTCCATACCATTTGCACTTGATCAATATCTGTCTTATGGGAGAATGCTCACAAAGCAGCATTCTCCTTTTCCATTGGGAAGAAGGCTCTTTCGTACCTGCTTCCTTATTAATGGTAGTGTTTGCCGAATCAGCAACCTCTCTCCATGTACCTTTTGACCCTAAAAATTTTGCTTCCATGTATTTTACCCCTATTTCGCCTTTGTTTCAACTTCTTCTGTTAATTTTGCAATGAACTCTTCTGCAGGCATGGCTCCCAGATCGCCTTCTTTTCTGGACCGTACGGCCACAGCTTTGTTTTCCATTTCCTTGTCGCCTACGACCAGCATGTACGGTACCTTCTGCACCTGTGCTTCACGGATCTTATAACCGATCTTCTCATTTCTTGTATCCACTTCAACGCGGAAGCCTTTTTCCTCCAGTTCCCTCTGTAGTTCAAGTACATAAGGAACATGCTTCTCTACGATGCTGAGGACTTTCACCTGTACCGGTGCCAGCCAGGCCGGGAAAGCACCTGCATAGTGCTCCGTCAAAATGGCAATAAATCTCTCGATGCTTCCGAACACAACCCTGTGAATCATAACCGGCCGATGCTTTTCACCGTCTGCACCTACATAAGTGAGATCGAATCTTTCCGGCAGGTTCATATCCAACTGGATGGTTCCACACTGCCAGGTACGTCCGATGGAGTCTTCCAGGTGGAAGTCGATCTTAGGCCCGTAGAAAGCGCCGTCGCCTTCATTGACCTTATAGATAATTCCCTGGTCGTCCAATGCGCCCTGCAATGCTGTTGTAGCCCTCTCCCATTGTTCATCGGTACCGATGGATTTTTCAGGTCTTGTAGACAGCTCAACATGATATTTGAAACCAAATACACCATAGAATTCATCGATGAGATCAATAACCCCGATGACTTCGTCCTTGATCTGCTCCGGTGTCATGAAAATATGCGCATCATCCTGCGTAAAGCAGCGAACTCTCATTAAACCGTGCAGTGCACCGGATAATTCATGCCTGTGCACCAGGCCCAGTTCTCCCATCCTCTGGGGCAGATCCCTGTAGGAATGAAGCTTTCTCTTGAACATCAGCATGCCTCCGGGACAGTTCATGGGCTTAATGGCAAAATCCGATTCATCGATTTCTACCGTATACATGTTTTCCCTGTAATTTTCCCAGTGCCCGGATCGCAGCCACAGGTCCTTGTTAAGGATAACAGGTGTCTTAATCTCCTGGTATCCTCTTTTCTTGTGTTCTTCTCTCCAATAGTCTTCCAGAATATTTCTCAGCACCATTCCCTTGGGCATAAAGAAGGGGAAACCAGGTCCTTCTTCCAGGATATCAAAAAGGTCCAGCTCTCTTCCGAGCTTTCTGTGGTCTCTTTTCTTCGCTTCTTCCAGACGGAACAGATATTCATCCAGTTCGCTCTTCTTTGCAAAAGCAGTACCATAGATTCTCTGGAGCATCTTGTTCTTTTCGTTTCCTCTCCAGTAGGCGCCTGCCACCGACAGCAGCTTGAAAGCTTTGATCTTTCCTGTTGTCGGCACATGAGGGCCTGCACAGAGGTCAACAAAATCACCCTGTTTGTAGAAGGAGATTTCTTCACCTTCCGGCAGGTCACGGATCAGTTCCACTTTGTATGGCTCACCCTTTTCCTCCATGAACTTGATGGCTTCTTCTCTTGGAAGAGTAAACCTTTCCAGTGTGTAATCCTCTTTTATGATTTTTTCCATTTCCTTTTCGATCTTCTCCAGATCTTCAATGGAAAAGGGCTTATCAATATCGAAGTCGTAGTAGAAACCGGTGTCGATGGACGGACCAATGGCCAGCTTCACGTGTGGATACAGCCGTTTCACTGCCTGCGCCAGTATATGGGAAGTCGTATGCCTGTAGGCATGCTTTCCACCCTCTGTATCAAAGGTAAGGATGCTCAAACTGCAATCCTTTTCCAGGGTATAGCTCAAATCCTTTACTTCTCCATCCACTTCTCCCGCCAGGGCAACTCTTGCCAGCCCGGCGCTGATGCTTTCGGCAACTTCCCTGATGGAAATTCCTTCATTGTACTCCTTGACGCTTCCATCTTTTAATGTAACTTTAATCATGGCATTCTCTCCTTTCCAAATAAAAAACTTCCGTCCCTTGCACATATGCAAGGGACGGAAGCTACTCTTCCGTGGTTCCACCCTAATTTGGTCCTCATTATGATTGTAACGGCATCAACGTTCCCGCTCCGAGGTGGTCTTCAAACGACTTTCCTTAAAGGCACTTTCAGCCGGTGATGCCTTCTCTCTGATAAAGATTTTATCGATTTACTCGTCTCGTCATTGCAGAATAAAGTATTCTTTTCAAATATTATATGCTTAGGTTAGTATAATGTCAACATGGACTTTTTTATTCATCTGCCGATACATCCTTATTTTTATTTCATCATCAGTCTTCCGAATTTCCAAACAACCATGCCGTGCCGCTTCCTGTAGCCCTGTAGTGAATGTTGATGGCATCTGCATCGCTCCAGCCTGAACCTGTGTTGGTCCCCATCATGATTGTCATGTTTGCCCATGAGCCATCAGCGACTGCGCCTGTGCTGGACAGCGCCGATTTGGGTACAACCATCTCAATCCTACCGGAGTTAACCTCCCACTGGGGTGCTATGGCACCGGTAACATTGGTCGCATTACTCCAGCCTGCACTCGCAGCCGTATACTTTGTGAAGTTCGTTGAATCACTGTTGCGCAGCAGCAGGTAATTCATATTTCGTCCCAGCGGTGTACCGTTAAGGCTTGTGCTTTGTGTTGTACCAGCACCATGTGCAAAATCTTCACTGTATACTGCGATGGAGAATTTATCATTGGCGACATTGTAGCTGGGCAGCGCCCTGCCGACATTGTCAACCCGGATATAGATATTGTTCGCGTCGTTGCTTACATATACCTTAGCAATATCCCTGGTACTATCGCCTGTCGTATTGTCCCCTTTTTGATCCAGGTAGTAGGGAATGTACTTCCATTGTTCCCAGTCTGCCGTCTTGTCGTAGGGATTTGTGGTATCCCAACACCCATCGTGCACTGTGACTGTGGCATTAACGCCTGCATTATACTGGTTCGGTACTACGCGGGTGTCGAAGCTGCCCTGGTATACCAGCGAGGTCATTACGAAAGAGGCTGCGGTTATGGGTTCAACCATTGTGCTTATGAGCGGTTTCAAGGTTACATTCGATACCGCTTCGCCGGGAGCCATGTATCCTGCCGCACATCTGTCAGAATACCATTTCAAACGCCTTAAAGCATTCGCTTTCAAGGAGCCATAGCCGCTGTATATTTCCATACAGGCTATCCACATGCTCATTTGCGGCCAGGAGGGTTCGTTCTCAAAGGCTTCGATTCCACCCGGGTCCCAACTGTTTATACCGGTATAGAAGGTATCTCCCTGGTACCTTGCGACTCCGTATTCATCATGCTGTATGGTCCCCGTAACCTTCCTGTAGTGGTCATAGGCCCGCTTGGACATCATATCCACTACACCGTAGGTCATTAATACGTCTGAGGAAGAATCCACTTTTGTATTTGCTGTACCGTCAAGATTTACAGCCCTGTTGAAGTACCTGTTGTTCGGGTCTGACTGGTTCCACAAACCTTTTGTTGCATCTGTGGACTGTCTTTCTATGGCCGACCGTATGGTACCTGCCGCACCGTTGTAGTTATCTGCGTCCGCCTGCAGGCCTTTCGCTTTTGCCATTTCCTGCGCTGCATCCAGTCCGGCTGCATAGAGAGCCTGCGTAAAGGAGTTATATTCGCTGGCTTCCTCCCATATGCTACAATCAGCCGCACCAAAACCGTTACTTTGTATATTGTTGGCTACAAAGTCCGCTGACCGCTTATAGGCATCCCATATGTTGTTGAGGAAGGTTGTCTTGGCTGTTCCGGTAAGCTTCTGGTAGTGTTTATAAGCTCCTACCAGGAACATGCCGATGGAGTCATATTCCGGTTCAACGAAGCTTACGGGGCTGTTATCCCATATCCAGTAGCAGGTCCAGAAGGTTCCGGGTTTCTTCCAGGTGCCCTGGTCCGTGGTGATCTGCCGGTCTTTGAGCCAGTACCAGTATTTATCCGCTTCGGCAGTATGGCCTGAAGCATCCAGGGACATGGCCGTTACCGCCGAGTCTCTGGCCCATACCTTGTACGAATAGGCGGAGGGGTTCGTTGCCGCCGGCGGAGCACCATAGTTCGCTCCGGGAACGATGGACTGTTTGATGGCGATCAGGTTCCTGTCATAGGCCGTGTTCAGTGATGCATCACTAAAGTTTGTCCGGGTGCCTGCATTCAGCCAGTTTGTATATTCCGTATTCATTTGGTTCATCCAGTAGCTTCCCGTCTGTCCTCGTACCGTACTTACAGCACTGGAAAGGTCTACACTGCTGCCTGCTATGGCAAGGTAGAAGTATACATCCGTAGAGGCTCCTGCACTTAGCGTAACACTCTTCATCAATGCGGTGGAGATATCCTTTGTGGTAACGGAACTATTATTCTTTAGCGTGCCGTTATTGTCAAAGGTTACCCAGGGCGAGCACAATGAATTCGTAGTATCGGAGATCGTGTCATCTGCCACCTGGTATCCGTCGATGGTGCTTTCCAGTGTTCCGTGTGCGATGTAGTACTGTCCGGCTGCACTCATGTTGATGGTGGTTGTCTTGTTCGTACTGTTATAAGACGCTGTGATGTTATTGGCGCTTATATTGTTTGGATGGAACATATCCAGTATCTTGTAGGTTTTCGTTGCACCGGAGGTATTCTTCACCGTGTATTTTACCACCATGAACTTCTGGTTGGGTACAACGGCAAAGGCTCTCGTAATCTCCGGTGACAATGTATTCCCATCATAGGTCTTATACTGGTTGTAAAGTACTCCGTCGCTTCCAAAGTACCCTGTCGACCTGAATTTGCTCCCTGTCATATACTTGATATTGTCTGTTTCATTCCGCAGGAACATGCTATAGTTTTTAACGTTGTTTGTATTATAATTGCTTCCATACCGGAGTTCATACAGACCCGGACCGTCTGCATTCAAAGCGGCTGCCCGGTTTACTTCCGTATCCTTCCATATGTAGGTCGTATCCGACCCGTTGTTCATGTAAAGGCTTCTTGCACTTTCCTGTTGAGGTTCTACTACAAGATTGTCAAGGTTGATAAAGCCTCCGTAGGTTCCTGTTGCAAGCAGTACAAGCCGGTGCCTTCCGGGTTTTAAGTATACGCCTTTTTCTGCAATTCCCCAAGTATCCCAGTTAGCAAGCTTTATAAAGGCGGTCTTACCTACACTCGCATTGTCGACAATCAATTCCCTGCTGCATTCGCCGGTGGTCCCATTGGCATATCTGAATTTGAGGGTATAGTAGCCTTCGGTGTCCACCTTTACGTCGAAGGTTACGGAATCATAAAGCTCGCCGTATCCATCAACAAAACCGCTTCCTGTATAGCCTGCATGGTTCGTGTTGACCCCTACATTGGATTTGACGGAGCTTTCTGCCTCATAGACGGAAGGTTCGGCCTCGGGGCCCCATTTGAAGTAGATCATATCCCAGTACTTAAGGGAGGGTACTGTAAAGGATATATATTTACCGATAGCGTCCGTGCCTGTTGTAAAGGAAAGGCTCTGGGTTGTGCATTCATTGATCTCGGGGCTTGCCATATATACATTGGTTACACTCTTGTTGTAAGGAATGTAATATTTAACCGCCAGGTTGGACTTTAAGACAGGCTCACCGGTTGGGTTTCTCCAGTCGGTATCCGTTTCTCCTGTAAGGTTTACAAGGTGGAGAATCCCATACGTGGTACCCTTGTTTTTGGGTATGAACCAGATCTTTCCTGCTTCAGCACTTCCCGTTACAGTTTCGCCCGTTATGGTTATATTCTGCGTTCCACCGTCCCCTACCGTTAGATCCGGGTCATAGAGGAGGTTTTCATAGGCTGTGATAAAATTGTACTGGGCCTTCATTGCATTCTTAAGGCTACTTCTCATAGCCTTGAATGCCTTTGGATAGTATGGATGTGCCAGCATGACAGCATCCGTATAGTTGGAAGGACCATTCACCTGGTTAAAGCCCGTACCCATTTCAATGTGCATTGCGCCGCTGGCAGCAAGCGCCGCGTCGGTGAGGCGTACGGAAGGCTCGTTAAAGGTTCCGAGAGTCATGCTGTCCAGGCGGATATCGCCTGTATTTCCTGCGTCATGCTGTATCTTTATGATATGGGACCCTGCAGTAAGATAGATGGCCTTGGCGGAGGTAAATGCAGCTTCTATGGACCAATTTGTCCAGCTTGGAGCCGCCGGGAGCATTCCGGTTCTTGTGGGGTCAAAATTCGCGGTTGTTACCTTGTTACCATCTACGTAAACGTTCTTTGTAGCTCTTGCAGTTGTGCCGTTTGTGAAGCGGAAAACAAGATCATAAGCCCCGCTTTCCGGTGCATTGACAGTAAAGGTTACGTTATCTCCTGCCGCATCAAAACCTGTCAGGTAGGTAGTTCCACTGTCTGTTCCCTGGGTAAGGCCGCTTTTGGCTGCCAGTTCTGCTTCGTATGCAGTCCCTGCATTGTCATACTGGTTCATGTAGGCAGCGAGGACAATGGCTTTCCCTCCATCGTTTTTCTTCTGCCAGTCAATAAAGTTTTTCAGGCTGTTGTACGTAGGTGAATTCTCCCATATTTCACTGAAGTTGAATGTGGTATTTGCATTTTTTATGATATCCCAGGAGGAGAAAGTATCGGTAGTAGGTACTGCGCCGTTGACCGCATTCATGGTTACGATATTTTTGTTTGGGTTATTGGCAGTTAATTGGGATTTTGTATTGTTGATCAGGCTGGAGAAAGTCTTCCCCAGGTCAACATAGTTTCCAAAATAGTCGTACTTATTGATGTTTCCCCAGAAATTCCCCATCTGGTCCACCTGAATCCCGTCAAAGGATAGTTTGTTTACTGCTTCTTTGTATTGGTTGATGATATGGTTCTGCCAGTTCACATTTTGCGGGTTCATGGCCAGCAGTACCGGTGGTGGATTTCCTTCCATGGGGAAGTTAAGCTGGTCTACATTATTTAAGGTGGAAGGGTTCGATCCGTCAAAGTCTACCGTGTAGTTTTTGTTCTTATACAACCCCCAGGCCTTGCTTACACCGTAGTTTTCATACCCTTCCCTTGCCATGTAGGCCATCTGGTATGCCAATGCTTTCTGGTTTTTGGCATGTCCGGCATCAATACGCTGTTGAATACTGGTTTTTGAGATGGTATTGCCGAAAAGGTCCTGCCAGCTTGTTGCCGTATCCGAGGGGAAGTTCTTTTCATGCCGCCACATCCAGTCATAATACTGTACGAGGTTAATATGGTAGTCCTGTACGATCTCATTGATCAGGTTCTGGCTTTCCGTATTGGTTTCCCCCTGGGGAAAGTCACAGGAAAAACCATACCTCGGATACCTGGAAATATCGCTGGATACATCTACTGCCGTGGTTTTATATACCCCATCGGCAAGATCCACCTTCACCAGGTACCCCCTGTAGTTTGCAGCTGGAGCTGTCCATGTGATATTCTGGTTCACCGTAGTATTGGCGGGAACGGTAACATTGGTGGAGTTGGTCCACATGCTGCTTTCCAGTTGATAAATGTTGGTATTGAGGGCCGTTGTCACCGAAGTGGCCCCCGGGTTATTGATGGCCACGGTAATAGTTACGGTATCTCCGGGGTTATACATGGCCTTATCGGTATATACCTTTTGTATTACGCAGCCATTGGATCCATAGGTTGCCATGGGTGAAAACACGATATTCGCGCATAGCATGCAGAGTAAAACCAACATACTTACAAATTTCATGAACTTTCTTGTGTTATGATTTGTAAACATATGTACCTCCTATAAAGATATTTTTTTACTGTTGTAAATTTGGAAAGAATCGCGTTTTTCGGATTTGCACTATTTTCAGTGTAGTCCCCTCCTCCCGGTTTTGAGCTCTATTGGCATGTAGAAAGCAGGGTTTGCATTTTACATTGGGGCATACTATGGGAAGAAACCGGTAAGATCAGACATATCAAAGCCTCCTTCTCTTTTTTACATAGGGAGTCTGTGAACTTGGATATCTGCCATTTACCTTTCTATGTTGCAAGTATATTTTATTGCAAATTTTCAATCCATAAAATACCATAATTTTGTTATTGAGGTACGATTTTTTTAACTGAATTATAGATAACCAACTATAGAATTGAATTTATCCAGTAGCAAAACTGCCCCAAAACCCGGGCATTTTTGCCACTGGAAATTATAAGGTTTAAAGTTGGTTATCTGTATAGGTAATGAACTTTAAACCTAAATAAATCGGAGCGGAAAAACATCCGGAAGTTGGGATGGTTTTCCGCGGAGTAAATTCAACTTCAAAGTTCGTTATCCATACATGAAATGAGAACGCAGCTGAAAAGAGCGGCTATTATGCGCTTGTTTTAGAAAATAACAGGAAGGAATAAGAATGCATGGGCTAAATACTGTTCATTGTTTATGCTTCTACACCCTTATTCCATAAAGTCTTCATACTTACTCTGCCGGATTTATTTCCTTGTCCGGTCTAAAATTCCATCACTAGCAGGCTCCATAGGGACAGTGGCGGTACTTTTACAATCAGGATTTTCCCTCGATCACTGTTTTCAATCCCGTAGTTCAGCTTCTCCGCCCTGCCCATCCGATTATCTGGCGATGCTGCATATACAGCCTTAGGCTCCGTATGAATTTGGACTTTTACGCGAATGGCATTCTGGATTACAGGCATTTTTTTACCCTGATTCCAGAAATCCTCCGAATTTCCCGTAAGGTTTATAAAGTTTATGGATTTGCATCCGGAATTCTCCCTGATGATCACCCAAACCTTTCCCGGTTCTCCGTAGGTGCTGTACTCCACATTTTCAAATACATATTCCAGATTATCTCCCTCGGTATGTGTCATGGACACATCCCTCAGGCTGCTGTTATAGAGGATTTTTGAGTAACGAACCATAAAGTCATAGTAGTTCCGCATGCCTCTTGCAAAATCTTCTTCCATCGTCGAATGGTCAACGTAATACCCCTGGGTCAGAACACCGTTTTTTTCTCCCAACAGCAAATGGTGCCCTCCATTGGCTGCAATCAGTGCTGTTAAAAGGAGTGCGGAGACATTGGCTTCCCTTCTCTTTTCCGGTTCCTTCTCCATAAAGGGCTTTAAATAGGCAGCCAGTATCACCTGTTTGCCCTTTCCCAGATATTTGGCCCACTGTAGGATTTGTTGAATGTGGTGGTACCTCTCGTACGGTTTCCATACCTCAATATAAATGGCATCCTGGTGCGCCTCAGCCACAGTATCTACCGGCCAGTTGCCGACATTGTTAAAAATAAGGCATACATCCTTATGGACCTCTTCCAGTTCCTTTCTTGTATTGTTGATCAATAGTGGGAAAAGCTGCTCCAGCCTTTCCACTTTTTCATTCCCTTGAAGCTTGGAGACAGCAACCTTCGGGTACCCATAGGTATCCATGTGGATTCCGTCAAACCCGGCCTCCAAAAGAGCTTTTTTGTATTCTCCGATAATGTGCCTGTGCCATGGGGATTCAGGCGCTATGTTCATAATTTTAAAAATGCTGATAAAATCAAACACTTCACCGCTGCTGTTATAGAATGCCCATTCCTTATGTTCGTTGAAGAAATCGCTGCTGGCCGCATAAACAGCTCCATAGGCAATGGCTTTCATGCCGTACTTATGGCAGAAAGACACCTTTTCCTTTACAACATCAAAGTTCAGCTTTCTTCCCATTAAATCGGTAAAGTCCGAAACAGGCGGCACCAGATGGTCGTGCTTGTACATCCAGTCATAAAATTGAACCAGGTTCAGATGGAATTTGCACATGGTTTTAACATCTTCCTCATCCCCTTTTTCCTGGGGATAAAAGTCACTTAAAAACCCGTATCGTGTAGCCTTTCTCCAATCCGATACTACATCGAAGGCAGTTGAAAATTCCTGCTTCAGTTCCCCATGGATATATGCACATACCTCCATACCGTAGCCTTCAAATTCAACATTTTTAGGAGCTACAGTAATGGTCAAGGTTTTTCCTTCCCCCGGCAGCAGGGAAACCTCGCAAGGAATTCTTTCTATTTCATCCGCCAGCCTGGTTACCTTACTTTCCAAGTGCAGTTCTACTCCCTCACCCGTGGGGTTCAACAGTTCCAATGCCAGCTCGATTTTCTCATGGGTCCGGAACTGGGCCTTTAGCGGATAAAAATCCTGAATATAGTGTGTCATGGTATCACCCCTTCACTGCACCTGCAGCGATCCCTTTTATAAAATATTTTTGAAACACCAGAAAAGCCAGAACTGCCGGCAGCACTCCGATTACGGCAGCCGCCGCCATCAGGTTCCATTTGGCTCCGTACTGTTGAAAAAACATAGCTACTGCAAGGGGTAGTGTCCTCATTTTCTGGCTTTGGAGGAAAAATACCGCCTGGGCATAATTATTCCAAATCCCAAGACCGTTCAAAATAATAACTGCAGCGGTAGCCGGTTTGATAAAGTGGAAGGTGATCCTCCAAAAGGCTGAAAACCATGTACATCCATCCATGATCGCTGACTCCTCAACCTCACAGGAGATGGATTTTATAAAACCCGTATAAAGAAAAACGGAAAAAGGCAGGGCATTGGTGGCACAGACCAGGACCATGGCCCAATGGGTATTGATCCCTCCGATGTTCTTCATCAGTGCATAGAGCGGTACCGTATTAATGATCCCCGGTATCATCATACAGAGGAGCAGGATATTAAATATCAACGTATTCAGCCTGTTTTTAAACCTAGCGATGGCATATCCTGCCGAGCTGGAAAACAACACGACAATCACCATCGCTCCTGCCGTTATAATTACGGAATTCAACATGGCAGCTCCTATTTTGGATATCCTCCACGCCTGCAAATAGTTATCAAAATAAAGTGAGGGAATCAGCCCCATGGTACCGGACACCATACTGGCCGGCGAATTCAGTGAAATAAGCAGCAGAATATAAAACGGTAGTAGTGAAATAACAGCAATCATTGCAGCTATGGCATATTTGCAAAGTGATTTAAATAATTTCATGATGCTCCATTCCTTACATTTCAAATTGTTTGAACTTCATCAGCCTTAAATAGGCGGCTACAGGTAGTAGAATGATAAAAAACAGTATCATGGCAACAGCTGTTGAATATCCCGTAAAGCTCCCATAGCACATTCGCATGATGTATATGCTCAGAGATTCCGTACTGTAGCCCGGCCCGCCTTCAGTCAGGGCCATTATGATATCGAACACCGAAAGGGACCCGATGATATTTGTAACTACATTGATGGTGATTGAGGGTGCCAGAAGAGGAATGGTAATATAGCGTAAAGCCGAAAAATAGCCAGCTCCGTCAATTTTTGATGCTTCATACATTTCCTGCGGAATAGACTGAAGTCCTGCGAGAAATATGACCATGGTCATCCCTACATACTGCCACACATTCACAAGTACCAGGGTAACCAGAGCACTTCCTCTATTTCCAAGCCAATCGGCGTCCATATTTGTCAAATTCAATCCCTGTAGTATGGGATATAAAAAGCCTCTTCCGGGCTGCAGCATAAAATACCATATATACCCCATGATGAGCGGGCTTATAATGGCCGGCAGGTACACGATGACCCGGACCACATTCCTCCCCTTGAAGCCTCTGTCCAGAATCAGTGCATATAAAAAACCCAGCAGGTTTAAAAGGGGTGCACTCCCTAGTGCAAACAGCACTGTGTTCCTAACATCATTCATGGCCCTATCATCTTTGAAAAAGTTAATAAAGTTGCTTATACCGATAAACTCCGGCTTCGCGATCCCATTCCAATCCGTCAGGCTTAAATGTACACCTTTTGCCAAAGGATAAAGAAAAAATAAGCTAAATAAAAAGATTGCTGGCAGCGCCATGACTTTATGAATGTTTAATTGAATTCTGCGAAATATTGCTTGCATATTTTGTCCTCCAAGTAGTGCCAAGATCCAAAAAAATCCTGACCTGATTCAACGCCTATAAATCAAGCCCTGGCTAAGGCCGGGTTATGGCCTTCCCTGCTTTCACCAAGGCTCTGGGTTTATATAGGAGGTTATGAAAAATACAGGTATTCTTTTTCACAGCCTCCTGCTATAAATTACTTCTTATTTGCTGCGGTCCATGCTTTATCCCAGGTATTCTTATATTCTTTTGCAAAATCCGCCGGAGTTTTGTATTTACCTGCATAGATATCCTGAACCATTCTTCCGGCATCATCACCGGAGAAGCCGGAGGGTGCCTCGTTGGTAAATCCGATATGAATACCGTTGTTAAGTGCCTTTGTTGCCTCATCCTTCAACAATCCCCAATCGGCTTTTACATCCTTGAAGGCACTGGGTGACTTAAGGAACTCACTGTATGCCTTCAGATTTTCAGGTTGGAACAGGTAATTCAGGAACTTCTTTGCCTCACTCTGGTGCTTTGATTCCGCAGCAATCAAATAGGCTGAGTCTTCCGCACTCAGTATAACGGGTTTCATGCCGTCCATTATGGGCGGGTATGGACTAAAGCCGATGTCCTTCATGTCTTTGTTCTTCTCAAGGATTCCCGACAGTGCCCACATCCCCTGGCTGATTACCGCTGTCTTTCCTGTTGCAAAGGCTTCAATCTGATTGTCGTAGGTTGCAGTCAGAAAATCCTTATTAAACAATCCTTCGTTTTTTAATTCCAGAATTCTCTTGGCAAAGGTCTCCATGCTGCCATCGGGTGCATCAAAAGCAAGTTTTGAAGCATCGTTGCTCAACATGGCCTTTTTCGTATCGGTGGTGCCGTATTTCTGCTTGATAACGCCGTGAGCCATAAATTCTATAAGATGGCCCAGCATCCAGGAGTCCTTGCCTCCTACAAACATCGGAACCATTTCCGGCTTTTTATCTTTAATTGTCTTCAGGTTGTTTTTAAACTCCTCCCAGGTTGTTGCTTCCTTTAAGCCCAACTCAGAGAAGATTTTCTTGTTATAATACAATCCCGCCATGGTCATGTTGGTAGCAATTCGAAACTGCTTTCCGGATTTAACATCGGTGCACAGTTCCTTTATGGAGGGCTCTACCCTGGACCACCAGGCATTTTCATTGGAAAGGTCCAGATATTTTCCCTGGTCTACATACCCCTGGTCATACACTGTCAAAAGATCGGGTACATCCCCCGATGCGAACTTAACTTTGATTACATTGCTGGCATCCTTTTGGAACTCCTGCTCCACTACTATGCCCGGGTTCTCTGTGTTAAACTTCTTAATCAGGCTGTTCATCCAATCAACGGTTTCATTCTTCCCCGTAAAGAATTTGACAGCAACCTGTGTCTTCTTGGTTTCCGTCGGTTTGGCCGTACCGGGCTCTGCTTTGGTTTGAGGTTCTTGTTTTGCTCCGCATCCAGCCATAATTGCAGTAAGCAGTGAAAATGCTGTAAACATGGCAATGATCTTTCTTTTCATGAAACGTCCTCCCTTTTTTACTATAGCTTCCGTGAATTAACCTCACACCTTCATTTTATGGCTAAATTCTCCACAATGAAATACTGCATTTTTTAGATTGTAGTTCGAATTTTTTAGAACTTCGGCCACAAAGACTTTATAAAGAATTACTCCGTGAAAAATATTGTAAACCGATTGAATCCATTATAAAATTAGGGTAAGGACAGGGGGGATAATGTTGATCCGTTTCATACATAAATTCTGTAAATACAAGGATTGGAGTATACGATTCAAACTGCTCACAATTTCCATACTTTTGATCCTCGGTTCCGTATTTCTGGTATCTCTGCTTTCCTATTTTCAGTACACCCGAAATTTTGAGAAACAATCGGCGGATAGGATCCAGCAAATCATCGAACAGGTTTCATTAAATCTGGATACTTATATCGATGACCTGTTCCGGTTATCCGTTTCTCCCTATTACAATGGTACTGTCATGGCTGCCCTTGAAGATGATGTCAGCGGTTCTGAAATGGAGCAACTGGACAAAAGCCGATTGATTGAGAATTTCCTTGATGAGATGATGATTATACCCAGGAAAGATATCCTACGGGTTTTTGCACTCACTACCAATGTATACGCCGGTTCACGAATCCGTACAAATATCGATTCCGACATCGACTTTCACAAGTTTCCATGGTACAACGAAGCACTAAAAAAACACGACCCTATCTTTGTACCCGTGCACCTCGAACAAATTGTCAAAAATCCCAAGTATATGGTTTTTTCCGTAGTGTGCCAGATACGAAGCACGAGAAACCCGGATAAAGTTCTGGGTGTCGTAAAGGTCGATGCCAATTATACCGGCATTCAATCCATCTGTGACAAGGTTAGCATGGGAAAAGGAGGAAGCCTTTATATCATCGATGGCAACAATAACATCATCTATTCGGGTAATGTTTCCACTCCAGCGCTTGACGCCGATGGCCCGGAATTGCTATCGAAGTTGAATGAAACGCAAAAGAGCTATTATACAATAAAGCTTTCCCAAAACGGATACCTGGTTAATACGACCAGAATCCCGCGTTCCAATTGGACCATTGTGTCGGTAAACTCGTTAAAAGATTTAAACGAGGAAGCTGTACGAACACGTAATTTTGCATTTTTTCTGGCAATTCTCTGTTCCCTGTCGGCCATACTTGTATTTACCCTTTTTTCAAGGCGTTTCCTACAGCCTTTGCTGGCCATCGTAAAGCTCATGAAGGAAGTACAGCGCGGAAACCTGACGGTGAAATACCGGCAGAAATCCAGTGATGAAATCGGTTATCTCGGCTCTTCCTTTAATATAATGGTATCTAAAATCAATGACATGATCCACCAGAATACCCTGCTTGTCAAACAGGTTTACGAAGCCAAACTGCTCCAGAAGGAAGCACAATTCAACGCCCTTTACAGTCAGATCAAGCCACATTTCCTCTATAATGCGTTGAACATGATAAGCCTCTCCATGCAGTGCGGAAAAAATGAAAAAGCCGTTGAGAATATCAATAACTTAAGTAGTCTCCTGCGAGCCATGGCCAACGTCAACAGAGAAATCCCGCTGGAAACCGAAATATCGCTGCTGGACTCGTACTTAAGCATTCAAAGCAGTCGATTCGAGGGCAGGCTTGCATATTCTATCGATATTGACCGGAATTTTTACTCTTATTATATCCCGTCCCTTTTATTCCAGCCCATAATTGAAAATTCCGTCGTCCATGGCTGCGAAAACAAAAAAGGCAAGACAAATATAAAGGTATTCAATACGGTGGAAGATCACGTGCTGACCTTTCATATACAGGATGATGGAAATGGAATTCCTGAGGATAAACTCTTAGTGCTTCGAAAAAAACTTGACGGTTTTGAGGCGGGAATGGAAAAACAGGAAGCCGAAAACAAAAGAAGTGGGATTGGCCTTGTCAACGTCAATAAAAGAATAAAAATAAAATTTGGCGAGAAGTACGGATTGCACATTGATAGTACCATTGGCGAAGGAACCTTTGTAAAAATTATATTGCCAGTGGACCCAACAAAGGAGGCAGCAAGCGATGTACAAGCTTTTGATCACTGATGACGAGCCCCTCACAAGGGAATACATGCAGCAGAACCTATCCCTTGTAGCGGAACAATGGGAGGTGGCCGGAGAAGCTTCTGACGGCTCTGAAGCCCTGGAATTTTTATCTCAAAACAAAGTTGATCTGGTCATCACAGATATTAAAATGCCTGTGATGGATGGTCTCGAACTCTGTAAAATCATCTCCCAGAAATACCCTAAACAGAAAGTGATCATACTTTCCGGGTATGACGAATTTGCTTTTGTACAGGAAGCCATGCGTTATGGCGTAAATGACTACCTGCTCAAACCCATCGTAAAACAGGAGTTACAATCCGCCCTTGGTAAAATCGCCCGACAGTTGGAAAACGATACCCGCAGGGAGCAAACCTTCAAAGTGGTATCCGGCTTATCGGAGGATTATAAAAAGAATATTGTAAAGAACTTTTTAAAGGCCATTGTCTTTAACTCCTATGTTGAAATCAAGTCACTCTACCCACTGATTCATCGGCTGAAAATCGATGTCATCAGCTCCGAAGGAGTTATTATGCTTCTCAGCCTGGACAAAGATGTGGTATTAAAAAAGTCCATCCCGCAGAACGACATCCCTATTTTCAGCTATATTCTCAATGAAATCGCCGTGGAGATCGTTGAAGACAATAAAACAGGGCAGGTATTCCTGGATGCCCATGAAAACATTGTCATTTTTGTAACCGGTGAAACAAGAGAGAAAATTTTTCAAACCTGCATGGATATTTATGCAAAAATATCTTCCTTTTTCCTTGAGCATACCGGGATAACTGTTACAGGCTCTATCGGAAGTCCTCAGAATGAATTGCTCCAACTGAACGCTTCTTATGCTGATGCACTGGATACCCTCTGCCTTCAAGTTATTTCCGGCAGCAACAAAATCTACAGAAACGATAATCTCTCCGGTTATTTCAATCAGATCTCCGGCCTCAACAAAATAATAGCGGCGGTTAAATCCGGCTTGCTTAATGACAATGAATTAGCGTACTGCACTTCCCTATCCGATTATGTCGAAGCAATGGATATTCTTGACACTTCCGCCATACTACGATATGGTGTTTATTTAATCAGTTCCATCAAGGATGTAAAAAGGGATTATTCGCCCGAGCTTGTGGAGTATGCGTATAAAACCTTACAGAGCATCGTTTCAGAGCCTGTCCACACTACAACAAAGGAGAAGGTTGTAAAGTTATATACCGAAATTGTAAAGATCTTTATCCTCGATCCCTTATCCGAGCAAAACAACACCAATGAACAGAGTATTATCGTAAAGGTAAAGGATTTCATTTACAGCCATTATGCAGAGCCCATCAGCCTGGCGCAGATTGCCGAGAATGTCGGGGTTACATCCAGCTATTTAAGCAGTATATTCCACAAAAGTGTGGGAGAATCCTACATAAAATTCCTTACAAGGGTTCGGATGGAACAGGCTGCAAAGCTTCTAAAGCATAAGCCTCCGGTAAAAATATATGATGTTTCCGAAAAAGTCGGCTATGTAAGCGTAAAACACTTTGCTTATGTTTTCAAGCAGTATTTTAATAGCACCCCCGGTGAATACCAGAATAAAAAGACCGAGTAAACCGGACAGGAAACTGGCCCTGCTAAAAGGCCACTGAAAAGACTTACTATAACTTAAAAAACGAACCACGGTTCGTTTTTTATATGTAAATATTGCCAAAATTGCACAACAAATGCCAAGATTGTCCTATCGATTTTTAAAATTTTTATGGTAAAATTTATATAAATAAACAACATAGAGTATACTCATAAAGTATCATTTATTAACCTTTCATACTAAACCTTGCGAAATATTGGGTAAAACATTCGCTGGAAAATTCTTAACCAAGCAGATTATCTGTTCACGGATACCTTTACTTATTACGATCAATGAAATTTATAGGACGTATTCTTACCTCGCTGGCTATTTTGATCCTATCATAGTCTTATACACATATCATTTTATAAGGTACTTTGAAGATTAACATATTTTTTACACTATTAATCTACTCAAAATTAATGCTTTACATTATAGATAACGAACTTTACACCTTAATAAATCGGAGCCGAGAAACAGCAGGCAGTTGGGATGGTTTTCGGCGGAGTAAATACAACTTTAACGTTCGTTATCCATATTACATTATATAAAAAATAAAAATTTAATTTTAAGTATCTGTAAATTTGGAACCGGGAGGTGAACACAGACTCAGTCCCCTATGCTACAGATACTTTCAGTACTTATAGTACGTGCCTATAAGTACTGATAATAGACCATTCGTTGCACGAAAAGAAATAAAAAACAGGAGGCAAAAATATGTTTAAAAAATCATTAAAGAAGAAAGTATTTTCCGTAAGCTTATGTCTGTTCGTTTGCCTGGTGGCCTTGACCGGTGTATTCGGTGCGGTAACCGACACCCAAAGAGACACGATTTTCAAACTGACTTCCATATTTGAAAACAGCACAACGACACTGCAATACACCTATGTAGAAAACATAGGGGACGGAAGGGGCTTAACCTTCGGTTTCGCCGGATTCTGCAGCGGAACCTATGATGGAACCATGTTCCTGAAGAAGTACCAGTCATTGAACCCCAATAACATTCTGGTCAAATACATTCCGGCATTTGAGCGCATCGACAGTCTGCCCCATCCTGGCGGCTTGTGCTCCGATACCACGGGACTTGCAAACTTCCCCGCTGATTTCCGTTCCTGCGGTAATGATCCTGCTTTCAAACAGGCGCAACACAATCTGGTGGACGAGCTTTACTGGAACCCGTCCCAAGTCGCAGCCAATGAAGTAGGTGCAAAATATGCCATCACAGCGGGAGAATTATATGACTCCTTCATTAACCATGGTGAAGACGGAGCAAGGGATATTATCAATCAGACCAACAGTGCCGTTGGAAAAATCAGTACCGGCACCGATGAAAAAACGTGGTTGAATAAGTTCCTGAATATCCGGTATGGAATTCTTGCAGCCGACCCAACATGGAGTGAAGCAGTCGATCGGGTTAAGGTATATCAAAAGTTATTGAATACGGATAATAACGTGAACCTGGCAAGACCGATTACAGTTACCTGCTATGGAGATACCTTTACAATTTCCGGCGGAACCGAAACTGTGGCAACACCTACCTTCAGTCCTGCCGGCGGTACATACTCGACCGCACAGAACGTAACTATCTCCTGCGCAACCAGCGGTGCCACCATCCGGTACACTACGGACGGAAGTACTCCTACTTCCACTTCCCCTATTTATTCGGCTCCCATTAATGTAGCTTCAACCAAAACGATTAAGGCAAAAGCATTCAAGTCAGGCATGACTGACTCGGCGGTAGCCAGTGCTACCTATACCATCTCCTCCGTCTCACAGGTGGCAACACCTACCTTCAGCCCTGCCGGCGGAACCTATAGTTCAGCACAGAATGTAACTATTTCCTGTGCAACAGCAGGTGCTACCATTAGATACACTACTGATGGTTCTACCCCTACATCAACTTCCACACAGTATGCAGGTCCAATATCTGTAACAAGCACTAAAACAATAAAGGCAATTGCTATAGCATCAGGAATGACAAATTCCGCTGTTGCAACTGCTACCTATACCATCAGCACAAGCGGTTACCCTGCATGGGCACCCAATACCGCTTACAATGTAGGTGATATAGTCTCTTATGGCGGCATCAACTATAGGTGTATACAAGCACATACTTCTCTTGTCGGCTGGGAGCCACCCATTGTGCCTGCATTATGGGGAGCGCTATAGAGAAATGCTTAGAGCCTGAGACTGGTTTTAACTACGTATCAAGCATAAACATAACAATACTATCTTACTATCAGCAAAAATACCATTACTAAATATGGTTTTATAAAAGAAAGGGGTTAAAACTGCATGAAAAGAAACTATCGACAACTGCTTTCAATAGCAGTCATAGTAATGATACTTATGTCCTTAATCAATTTTAGTCCTGTATCAGCAGCTCCTGCATATAAGGTTATAGGCTATGTATACGGAACTCCAAGTGGTATCGATGCAACTAAACTCACACACATAAACTATGCTTTTGCTTCCATCGTTAACGGACAATTGTCTGTAGCCAATCCTAATGATTTAACCACTCTTGTGGGTCTTAAATCACAAAATTCCAGCTTGAAGGTCATACTTTCCATTGGCGGGTGGGGAGCAGAAGGCTTCTCCGATGCAGCCTTAACCGATGCATCCAGAACAACCTTTGCAAACAGCTGCCTCCAGTTTATAAACACCTATAAGCTGGACGGAGTTGACCTTGACTGGGAGTATCCGGTAAATGGCGGCTGGGGTACTATTAAGGGCCGTCCGGAAGATAAACAGAACTATACACTATTACTTCAAAAAATCCGCAATACAATCGGCACAGGCAAAATTCTTACCATTGCTTCAGGGGCCGGCCAGGAATTTGCAAACAATACCGAATTGAGTCAGATTGCTTCTATTTGTGACTATATAAACATAATGACCTATGATTTCGGTGCTGCTACTCACAATGCAAACCTCTACAATACAAGCACTTACAGTTCCGGTATAAGCTGTGACTCCGCAGTTACTATTCATATGCAGAATGGTGTTCCGGCGTCAAAGATCAATATGGGAGTCCCCTTCTACGGCCGTTACGGAAGTGCGTGGCCTACATATGCCCAGCTTAAATCCAGCTACATAAACTTGAATGGATGGGTTCGCAACTGGGACAATGCAGCAAAAGCTTGTTACCTGACAAGAAACGGGGAATTCATAACCTATGATGATGTGGAGACTCTCGGGTACAAAACTGCCTACATTAAGCAAAAAGGTCTTGGCGGTGTAATGTTCTGGCAGTATAACCAGGATTCTAACGGTGAGCTTCTTAACAAACTCTGGACAGACCTGAACGGTTCGCCTGTTCAGACAGTAGCAACACCTACCTTCAGCCCTGCCGGCGGTACATACTCGACCGCACAGAACGTAACTATCTCCTGCGCAACCA
>ENA-OFCE01000455-OFCE01000455.1-metagenomes-genome-assembly--contig:-NODE-455-length-26732-cov-2.969674_pt1 | contig 26732 bp, 18 predicted proteins | sample MGYA00153388_OFCE01 | MGnify analysis MGYA00153388 | reverse complement strand
TTAATTTTTTTTAATTTCTATTTTAATTTGCTGCTAAATATCAATAAGTTAAATGAATTAGTGTCTTGCTTAGCCTCAAGATAGTCTTCATTCAATTAACCCATTCCTCAAACTCTCCTCAATCAACATCCCATAAAACTCGCCCACATTAATCCCTGCGGCACGCAATTGTTGGGGAATCAAACTATTGGCAGATTGGCCAGGTGTGGTATTGATTTCGATAAAATAAAAGTTTTGTGTGTCATGTTGCAGAATGAAATCTATACGCACCATACCCTTACAGTTGAGTATCAAATACGCATCTTTTACAATTTGGGAAATTACTGAATTTTGTGTAGCGCTAAGATCTGCTGGGGTAATTTCTTCGGAAATGCCAGGCGTATATTTGGCTTCATAGTCAAAAAATTCTTTGGAGCTGATAATTTCTGTAGAAGGCAGAACCATTAAATCTCCGTTTATTTGCGCCAAACCCACGCTAAATTCCCTACCTAAAATAAACTCCTCCACCAAAATTTGGGTATCTTCCTCAAAAGCTTTTTGTAGGGCAGTCTCCAATTCGCTGGCTTGGTTTACTTTGCTCATTCCCACACTGCTACCACCATTATTAGGCTTAATAAATAAAGGAAATTGTAACTCATCAATTATTAATTGAACAGGTTTTAAAGTATGTTTAAATAGCGTTATGGATTTAGCCGTAAACAAGTTGGGTATATTTTGAACCACAGCTTTTGTATAAGCTTTGTTCATAGTTAAGGCTGCGGTTGTTGTATCGCAAGTATTGTAGGGAATGTGCAGTAAATCAAAATAGCCTTGTAATTTTCCATCTTCGCCAGGTGTGCCATGAATAGTAATAAACGCAGCATCGAAATGGATGGTTTCGTTGGGCAGACTTAAACTAAAATCGTTTTTATCTACCAAATATTTTCGCCCATCAGCATCAGTATAATACCAGCTATTTAACTCAACAATGATTTTATATACATTATAGTTATTTTTATCTAACTCACGTTCAATGTTTTCTGCACTTTTTAAGGATACCTGATACTCGCCCGTGTAACCGCCTGCAAGCAAGGCTATATTTTTTTTGCTCATGCAGCAAATATAGGATTTGTTAAGACGTGATGCATCACGTCTCAAAAGTAAAGACGCGATGCATCACGTTTTTACTAATATTTTTAGTATTATTGTATCATGAACCAACGCATCATTGATAAGCTGGAAATATTGGCTGATGCTGCCAAATATGACGTTTCGTGTGCATCTAGCGGAAGCAAAAGAGCCAATACTAATAAGGGTTTGGGCAATGCTACGGGCATGGGCATTTGCCATTCTTATACAGAAGATGGGCGTTGCGTTTCTTTACTGAAAATTTTACTGACCAATGTTTGCATCTACGATTGTGCCTATTGTGTAACCCGCCGAAGTAATGATATAAAGCGTGCCGCATTTACCATACAAGAGGTGGTGGATTTAACCATCAACTTTTATCGTCGAAATTATATTGAAGGATTATTTTTAAGCTCGGGGATTTTCAAAAATGCTGATTATACGATGGAACGATTGGTCGCTATTGCTAAAAAATTGCGTTTAGAACATAATTTTAATGGTTATATACATCTTAAAAGTATTCCGGGGGCTTCTGATGAATTGATGAAAGAGGCGGGCTTATATGCCGATAGATTGAGTGTTAATTTAGAGCTGCCTACAGAAGAAGGTCTCAAATTATTGGCTCCCGAAAAAAACCGCAAGGATATGATACAGCCGATGAATTTGGTAAAAAACGAGATTGTTATTTACCAAGCAGAGAAAAAGCTCTTTAAAAAGTCGCCTAAATTTGCGCCAGCCGGACAAAGTACACAGATGATTATCGGGGCAACCCAAGAAACAGATTTGCAAATTATTAAAACAGCAGATTATTTTTACAAAAACTTTAATCTGAAAAGGGTGTACTACTCAGGCTATGTGCCTGTAATATCTAACGACACCCGTTTACCTTCATTAAATACAAAAGTTCCTATGGTTAGGGAAAACCGTTTGTACCAAGCAGATTGGCTGATGCGCTTTTATGGCTTTAAGGCCGATGAAATATTAGATCCCAATCAACCTCTATTAGATTTGGAAGTTGATCCAAAATTGGGTTGGGCTTTGCGGAATACCGATTTTTTTCCGGTAGATGTCAACAAAGCCGACTTGAATGTAATTTTGCGCATTCCGGGAGTGGGCGTAAAGTCGGCACATAAAATTATAGCAGCCAGAAGGTTTCAGCACTTAAATGAAGAACATCTTAAAAAAATTGGTATTTCAATGAATAAGGCCAAATATTTTATTGATTGCAAGGGTTTGAATAACAGCTATAAATATTTGTTTAACAGTAATTTAAAAGACCTTATAGTAGGTAAAATCAGCAGCAAATTTCAAGAACATTACAATCAACAACTTTCCCTGTTCTAATGACCTTATTTACTTACGACCAAAGTTTAGAAGGTTTTTTGTCCGCCGTATTTGAAGTGTACGAGTATAAGGCAAGGCCTGCACAAATACGCAAGGAAGGTTTGCCCTTGCCCTTGCTTTTCACCGATCTAAGAAGGGTGATAACGGATAGAAAGAAAGCGGAAAGAGTATATCAAAAATTAAAGGCTTTGATGGGAGGGGAAGGCTTACATAAAATCATGTACACCTTATTATCCGAAGATGAGAATTGCGAATCGTATTTGTTGGAAGTAATTCAGAATGCTATTGCAAATCCACACCTTAAAATATGGAACGATTACAGTAATCCTTCGATACTAAAAATAGCTCAATTGGTACAAAAGGTGGGTCGAGAGAAACACCGCATGGAAGCTTTTGTACGTTTCGAGTTGACTTGCGACGGTATTTATTTCTCGGAAATTGAGCCAGATTTTAATGTGCTGCCCATTATTGCCAAACATTTTCGGGATAGATATCAAGACCAAAAATGGCTCATTTATGATAATAAGCGCAATTATGGGATTTATTATAACTTGGTTCAAGTAGAAACCATTGAAATGTCTTTCAATTCTAAAACAAATAAAAAACTGGGCATAGAAATGTTGGCCGACGACGAAGATTTGTATAAACGTTTATGGCGAACCTATTTCGATAAAACCAATATCAAAGCTCGTAAGAACACACGATTACATGTACAACACGTGCCTAAAAGATATTGGAAGTATTTGACGGAGAAGACGGGTGTTTAAATTATAATTTCTCTTGCTCTGCGTCATCACAGACCGTAACTGATTACCGAAAATGGTTTCGACTACGCTAAACCTCATTTACCTTTCCATCGGTCTATGTCTGCACAGACAGAAAATGATATTAAAAATGAGTTTCGGCTACTTTCAACCACCTAAATGCTCCCTACAACTTTTCCGTTATCTTAAACACGTCCGAAGAAATTTTTAGAATCTGATCCAACTGCTCTGTTTGTAGCTGATGATCGATATGGTAATCTGTTGTTTCTAAAATTGTTATACTTGGTTTTAAAACCACATTTTCGTTTTTGTCGCCCAACAACGAAATAGATTCACGGAGATAAAAAAACGATTTCTTTATAGATTTAATATGCTCTGCGGTAATACCATTACTGCCATTGTTCGAACTTATGGATAGGTTGGCCAAATAAGAAGTCAGAATATGGTTGAGAACCACAAATTTTTGCACTTCTGTGGTTTTGTGCTGTTTGTTTTTGGGTTCGTTCTGCATGCGCTGAAAGGTTGCCGCCATATTGGCCGTACTTACATAAACCTCTTTTCGAGCCAATTTATACTGAGTGCTGGATATATCTTTGCCCGATAACTTGGATACAATGACTGAGAAATAATTAAGGTTGGCATCTACCATCGTGGACAATACCTTTTTAAAATTGAACGACTCCCAACTTGGGAAAAGTAGGTAACTGGCTATAAATGCAATGGCCGAGCCTATCAAAGTATCTATTATTCTTTCGGTAGCCACATTCAGATTGTTTTGCGGACTTATAAAACTGAAAAGAATCAATACAAAAGGCGTCATAAACAACACGCTTACCACATATTTAAACCTTTGAAAGCTGTAAGTTAAAACCATAAACAGCAATAAGAAAGAAAATCGCAGAGTCTGATCTTTAACAAACATCAATATCAAAACCCCTGCAATTCCCCCAACCACAGTTCCAATTACCCTTTCGTAATTGCGTTGTTTGGTAAGGCTGAAGCCCGGTTTCAATATCACCAAAATGGTAAGCAATATCCAATAACTGTAGTGGCCAACGGGCAAAAGCTTGCCTACCCAAAAACCAAAAATTAAAACCAAGGAAACCCGCAGTGCATGTCTAAAGTAGGATGATTGAAAAGTGAGATTGTTTTTGAATAAACCAAAATTATAATCCTGGTGGTTCACAAATTTCCCCAAATCAGCTTCTCGGTCTTTATCAACATAATTGTTGTGAGGGCTTTTATAGTATTTATAAATATCATCTACTCTTACAAATATATTTCTGATGTTGATCAATATTTTTTTCAATACCAAAACACTAACTCCTTCGGCTTCTAATATATCCAACTTAGATTTTACTAAATCCAAATCTTTTAAAGTCAACAAATGTTTTCCCGGTTTTTCGTTATACATTAAGCAGGCGCCCAAATAATGCAGTTCCGATGAAAGCTTAACAATCAGTTTTTGGAAATGGGGAAGTATCTGGTGGTTTTTGTACTGATTTCTTACTTCGTTGTAATCGTAATGAGTAGCCATCGTTTGCTCAAAAAGATCCACCATATCAATAAATATCAGTACCAAAAGTCTGCTTTCGGCGGTGGTATCTTTTTGTAACTTTCCGGATTTGAACAGAATTTCCCGAACATTTTCTTGTTGCTCATTAACTATAACCTGCTGTTTTACAAGGTCTTTAAAAATATCATTTACAGCTTTACCTTCGCCATAAAAAGATGCTTTGATTTTTAAATATTTGGCAATTTCATGAATGCACTCGCCCAAGCTTTGTTGGGCATACCGGTAGGGCCTAATTTGTACAAACAACAGGCTCAAAAGCAAATACCAAATGCCACCGCCGAAAACATAAAACGCATGTTGCAATACTTGGTTGTACGGGCGCACTTGGTCTATATTAAAAATCATTATCAACAAAGTGGCCGTTCCAACAGATGCGGCTCTGTCTCCATAAATATGAAACATAGAAAACAGAAAGCTGAGCAACAAAATCTCCAACCCCAATAAATACGGGTTTGCGTTCAATAATCCGGTTAATAAGGTTACCAAGAAAATGAAGCAAGCCGTAAGCAACATGGCATTCCGCTTGTGCAGGTTTGGTCCGGGATTATCGGCAACGCTAACGCACAACGCACCCAATGAAATGGGCAATCCTATCAAAAGTTCATCAAACTGAAAGAAAATGAGCGACGGCAACAAAACCCCAATGGTAATTTTTATACCATCATAAAAATACTGGGTGTACATAAAATCTCTGAAAGAGGCTATGTGTTTGTGCATTCCCAAATATATTTAGAATAAGACGAAAATTAATTGTTTTGTTTAATCCAAGTATAGCCAAATGATGAGTTTCAATTTGAAAAGCAATGTCTATTATTTCATCGCAAAAGGCTAGTCCCGCCATCTGCTCATACGCCTATAGGCCTTAGGCTCAAAGGCCGGTATCCGCGTCTGTCGGGTTTATTTTACGCGGGTTGGCTGCAAAAACATAATGCTGAAACACGTACAAGCATATAATTGAAGTGCTTACACTTAACAGTGAACCAAATAGCACATCCGCAAAAAAGTGTTGACCTAAATAAATCCTCGAATATCCTACCAAAAAAGCCATAATTAAAAAAAGTATTCCATAGCGCTTGTCTTTACAAAGATAGGTGGCATAAAAGGCCAATGCGAAAGCAGTGATGGTATGTCCAGATGGGAAGCTGTTTTGCGAGTAAATCGTAACTCCCTCTACAAAATGTATTGTATTTGGGCTGGGAAACCAAGCGGATGGCCGCAAGGCATCCCCGAAAAATACCCGCTTAAAAATGGTGGAAACTAATGATGTAAGTGCAAAGATAGACACTCCGAAAAAGAAATTCTTCTTGGATATGAAAAAAAATGCAACAACCAACACAATCCCAAAGCTTAAACCATCGCCAAGGTTTGTCGCATTAGAAAAAAACACATCTAAAAATACATTGTGTTTACTATTGATGATGAAAAATAATTCGGGCTTACTAATCATCGCAAGAGCCAAAAAAGAAAATAAAAAGACAATCAGGTAAGAAATTAAAAAGTATCGGAAAGGTTTTAAAGTCTGTGGCATCAATTTTTTTCGATAAAACTATGCAGAAATAAATAAAATTGCATTAAAAATATTGGAAAAGGATTTAATTACCTTAGCGGCTTATTATACAAAAACAATAAATGACATTTGAAGAATTAAACATTTCTGCCCAGCTTATTCAAGGTTTGGCTGAATTGAACATCAATACTCCTACAGAAATACAGGCTAAGGCGATACCCATCTTAAAGAAATACGATTGCGATTTTATTGGTCAAGCGCAAACCGGGACGGGTAAAACCGCAGCTTTTGGCTTGCCCATATTAGAAAACATCAATCCTGAAAGCCCCAAAATACAGGCCATCATATTATCGCCAACACGAGAATTGGCACAACAAATAGCCAAGCAATTGTTCAAATTTACCAAATATTCCTCCAGAAAAACGTTTGTGGAGGCTGTTTACGGCGGTGAAAAAATCGATAAGCAAATATCATCCCTGCAAAGGCCAACGCATATATTGGTTGCCACGCCGGGCAGACTGATAGATCTGTTAAACAGAAAAGTGGTTGACCTAAATGCTGTTAAAACCGTGGTTTTAGATGAAGCCGACGAAATGTTGAGCATGGGTTTCAAGCCCGATATGGACGAAATTTTATCGCACACCAAAAACAGGGAAAACCTTTGGCTTTTTTCGGCCACCATTTCAGACGGGATTCAGGAAATTATAGACACTTATATGCGTGAGGGTGTGCAAAGCATTAAAGTGCATAAAAGCGACGTGGTAAATTCAGCCATTAAACATCAATATTTGGTGGCAGATATTCCACAAAAATTAAATGCACTCGTCAAGTTTTTAAAGAGCCAAGAAGAGGGGAGAGGCATAATTTTCTGCAAAACCAAAGCAGCAGCACAAAACTTGGCTCAACAGCTCATCAGTAAGAACATTTCTACCGATGCCCTGCACGGCGATTTGGGTCAACGAGATCGTGAAAAAGTGATGCGGTCTTTCAAAAACGAAAGAATTAAAATTTTGATTGCCACAGATGTTGCCGCTCGCGGAATAGACGTAAGCGATTTGGCTTATATAGTTCAATATCAATTGCCCGAACAAATCGAATATTATACCCACCGCAGCGGCCGAACTGGCAGAGCCGGAAAAGAAGGTTTAAGTTTAACCTTTATTTTGCCTCATGAAGGAGCTAAAATCACCAACCTAGAAAAGCAATTGAATATATCTTTTCAAAAAGTAGAATATTAATGAACATAAAAAATCCGAACTGAAATCTTCGGTTTTTTTATGTAAACAAAATCAAAAGATTCTTAGTCTTTCCAAAACTGCATTATTTAATTTTTATTTTAAATCAATTTTATTTTTTTAAACATAAAAATTAAGCAAATATTTCGTAAAGTATTGTTCTTATTGTAAAATAATTTTGTTATTTTAATACCCAATATGTTCGTTATTTGAACGTAATCCATACTACGTCAAAATATTCTACTTTATTCATTAAGATATGATTATGAAAAAAATATTTCTTATTTCCCTTCTTTTGTACATCCCAATTAGCCTACTTTATGCAACAACAGTCTACGTTTCACAAACTTTTGGGTATAACCAAATTGATGCTACCACTAACATTCAAGACGCCATCAATTCTTCTTATGATACAATCGTGGTGGATTATGTGGGTACAGATTGGATTGTGAAACCGCTATATGCCAAAAGTAATAAGGTTGTTATTTTCCAGTCGGGAGTGGTTCTGATGGCCAAACAGGGAGAATTTAAGGAACCCCGTACCTCCCTGTTCAACATTACGAATGTTAGCAACGTTACCTTGTTGGGTTACGGTGCCATATTTAGAATGCGAAAATCCGAATATCAAGATGTAAACCTATATACACCTTCCGAATGGAGGCATGCATTGGATATTCAAGCATACGTAGGTATGCCCGTAGAAAATATTGTAATTAAAGGTATACATTTTGAAAAAAGTGGCGGGGATGGTATTTGTATATCTGGAATTAGTGGTTACCCTAATAGTGATCCAGTGCAACCTAAAAACATATTGATACAAGACGTGGTGTGTGACGATAATCATAGACAAGGAATATCTGTAACTGGTGGCGAAAACGTGAAAATAATGAACAGCGTTCTGCAAAATACGCGAGGTACTGCCCCTGAAGCAGGGATGGATTGGGAACCGGATTGGGAAAGGCTGGTTAACGTGGGCATGACAAATTGTTATTTCTTCAACAACCGTATTAAAGGTATTGAAATGCACCTGTATCGCCCTGCCTGGCGTGGCTCCAAAACTATAAGCTTAACTTTTGATAACTGCCATGTAGACAGCGATACCGGTGTACAAGGTATAGCATTGGGCATATCCCACATCTATGACATAGGTGGCAGCGACGGTAATATCATTTTCAACGATTGTTCTTTCAGAAACAAGACTATTTATAGCACAGCTTCTATGACTGACAAATCTGCATTAAAAGCTAGAGTAACTATGAACAGGTGTTGGTTTGAACAAACCAATCTAAATGGAAATGTAATTTCATTGGAAACTAATGAACCTACCATAAAAAATGAAATGACTTTTGGCGGCATAGATTTCAATGACTGCATCGTTAACTATAAAGCCGACAAAAATTTCATTTCATTCGTTGACAATAGTCTGACGGGTAAGGGTATAAGAGACATTAAAGGGTCGGTTACGGTAAACAACCCCATAAGCGCAAAATACGATTGGGGAAGCGTTGCCCAAAATATCAACTTGGCTGTTACGCATAACAAAACAACCGCTCCCTCGGTAAATTTCACCCAACCAACCATTCTCCAAAAGATAATGAAGGGAAACACTTTATCTGTAAATGCCCTGGCCTCTGATAGTGATGTGGGTACCAGTAACGGTGCAGGTATTTCGAAAGTGATTTTTGAGGTGCAGTACAACAATACTAAAGTATTCACAACAGAGGTTACAACTGCTCCTTACTCACTCCAAATACCTACAGATGGTTGGGAAACAGGTATTTATATGGTTAAGGCAATTGCGGTTTCCAGTTACCTGAATACCAAAAATATTACAGTTATTCCTGTAGAAATAGAAAACACTGTAACTGTCTTACCAATTACATTAATAAATTTTAGCGGAACACAATCCAATAACGGCAATCAGTTAAATTGGAAAACAGCCAGCGAAAAAAATAACAGTCATTTTGACTTAGAGCGTAGTGAAGATGGTAAACGTTTCGAAAAAATAATTACAATAAAAGCCAACGGCAATACCAATGCACAACAATCGTATTCTTATTTGGACAAGGCATCGCCTTTTGAAATTACATATTACCGATTAAAGCAAGTAGATATTGATGGCAAGTTTAACTATAGTAATACAATTGCAGTGCAATCAGATTATGAAGAAAAATTTAGCCTATATCCTAATCCGTTTAAGGATGAAATCAACGTAGTTGTGAGTGATGATTTTAAAAACGATACCAAAGTATATTTGTATGATATGTTTGGACGTATTCAAAATATACCTTTTACTATTAATGAAACTTACATAAATCTTAAAACCAATAATTTACCTGTTGGCAATTATGTGTTAAAGGTTGTTAACGGAGAAGCTATTTTTAATAAAGTAATTATTAAAAATTAAGACCTTTATATTATACCTAGATAAGCGCAATCACTATTTTAATAGCTAAAATGGGGGAGTAGTCCATTACCAGAACCTTAAGTAATGTAAAATCCTACATAATTGATCATAAAAAAACCGAAGTCTTCGCTTCGGTTTTTACGCTTATCTAAATCTAACTATTTTAACGGCTTTACCATCTTGGGATTATAGATGTGAGAATCTAAAAAATAACTTTTAGTAAATTCTCCCTGATCTATGTTCATAATATTCAGGTTGTTAGTAAAAAAAGATAGTTGATATTCCTTACCAGCGAATGAATAAATTACTTTGTCGCCTTCCTTTTTGGTATCTGATGGCTTTAAGATTTCCATCGGTTTCCCAAATTTATTTTTAATAATCGTTACAGAATTAGCATCGTTTATAATGGTGAAATAATCATAACCCGCATTGGTAACCAAAGAATGGTAATTATAGGTTTGCGAATAAGATTTCATCGTGATAAATAAGCAAGCAATAAAAAATAATTTTTTCATACGTAATAATGTAAATGTTTTGAATATTGGATTTGTGTGTTGCTAACGTTTAATGCTTACGTATATTTTAACCAAAATGTTTCTGGATTAAGTAATAAAGTATTAACTAATATTAAGTGTTACAATCTGTCCTATAATCAATATTATGTTAAGTAGGTATTTCTTCAGCATCTTTAATGGCTTTTTGGGATCGTCTGTTTTATGTTTCATCCCCTTGCAGGCTTCATTATAGTTGTTTACTCATTATAAAGAGTCTCAAATAGCATCGGGTTTATTTCGATAGCGTATGCAAAATCACTTAATGCTCCTTTATTTTTAAACCCCTACCAATTTTATCACACGGAACTTCTTTCTTGGTCCAATGTATTTAAATCTAGGTTGCTGCTGCCAACGGCAGAATAAAGTTTGATGGGTATGTTAACTAATCCAAAAGTTATGGTTCCGTTCCAAAGTGATCGCATACAGCTGAGTTTTTTAATTCAATTCGCAATATGTGTTCCATAATTTAGCTACATAATTTAGGTTAATTTACTATTTTGCAATCAAAATGATTGTATCTATTTCCATTATAAAATATCCACTCAGGTATGTTCCCTTTGCTTTTTTCGCAATGGCTTTACATCGAATTCCATTACTTTTAAACAAAAAGTGTAAATTTTGGAAATTGATGGGCTGTGGAAAAAACGGAACTTTTGACATCAATCCAGACCTGAGAAAATGGGGCTTATTGGCCGTATGGGATAAACCCGAAGATTATGAACAATTTAGAACCCATTCATTTGTATCCAAATGGTGGAATTTTTTCTCAATCGAACAATTTACGGTGCTTTTAGAACCTTTGGAATCGCACGGTAAATGGAGCGGACAATCACCTTTTGGGGATGCCAAAATAAAAGACCACGTCGGAAAAATAGCCATACTTACGAGAGCTACTATCCGGTTTAACCGATTACAAAACTTTTGGAGAAATGTACCGCCAATAGCCAATATTATGGGTGACGCTAAAGGTTTCATTACTTCTATCGGGATTGGTGAAGCCCCCTATTTTATGCAGGCTACTTTTTCTGTATGGGAAAGTTTGGAGGACGTTAAAAATTTCGCCTATAAATCAAAAGAACATGCAGAGGTTATAAAATTAACACGAACCGAAAATTGGTACAACGAGGAATTGTTTGCCAGATTTAGAATCATAAATTCATCAGGCACAATTGATGGAATTAACCCAATTAAATAATGAGAGTAATTGCAGAGTTGCCCCACCCAGGTTGTAAAATCACCCTGTTTTCTATGAACCATAAATTCATCATAAAATTTGAACAAGGAACTTTAGAACAAACCTATAAAATTGCGGAAGTGGATATTATTGGTGGTGTTAACGGAGTTTTCGAAATGCTCGATCAAGAATTTATTGATACCGTATTGACACGCTTTGCAGCTATGCGAACGGATTTTATCAGCACCTATAAAAAGTATCAATAATAGATTTCAGTAAAAGTTATAAATCATTTAATTATAGTAGGTTATAGTTTCAAAAATGCAATTTCAGAATTATATTTGGCAAAACTTATATTTATAATTTACGTACTAACTTTTTACAAAACAACAACTATAAATAATTTACATAAAAAACTAATATTCAAATATTTAAAAAATCAACAAAATTAAATTTTGTACTCTAAAAATGCCAAATTTATGATAAATACATACGACATTACACCCTTAAATACGGCTTTAAAGTCTGACCTAATTCATAAGGTAAATACTAAGACTAAGCCTCTCGGAGCATTGGGTAAATTGGAAAACTTAGCCTTACAAGTAGGACTAATTCAAGAAACTTTATCTCCGAAAATCATTTCCCCTACCTTAATTATTTTTGCTGCTGACCATGGAATTGTTGCCGAAGGTGTTAGTAAGTACCCGCAAGAAGTTACTTGGCAAATGGTGATGAACTTCGTTTCTGGCGGAGCGGCTATCAATGTTTTCACTAAACAAAATGGTTGGAATATTGAAATTGTTGATGCGGGCGTAAACCATACATTCGAAGAAAATTTACCCATTCGAAATTTAAAAATAGCATCAGGAACACAAAATTTTTTAATGGAACCTGCTATGAGTTTGTTGCAATTGATAGAAGCCTTGCAAGGCGGCGCCAATTTGGTAAATGAGATTTTTTTGAAAGGATGCAATACCATTGCATTTGGAGAAATGGGCATTGGAAACACCTCATCAGCTGCGGTGATAATGAGTGAAATTATAGGAATACCAATTGAAGAATGTGCAGGTAAGGGAACAGGTTTAAATGATGATGGCTTAACTCATAAAATAAACATTTTACGGCAAGCATTTAACCATCATCAAACAGAAACTGCCGAAAGTATTTTGCAAACCTACGGAGGATTTGAAATTGCTATGATTTGCTCGGGGATATTACAAGCTGCTCAAAATAAGATGTTGATAGTAATTGATGGCTTTATTGTTACAGCTGCACTCTTGGTAGCTCATAAAATGTATCCTCAAGTTTTGGACTATTGCGTATTTGCACATCAATCCGACGAAAATGGACATAAAGCGATGTTGGATTATTTAAATGTTGAACCCTTGTTAAAATTAGATATGCGTTTAGGCGAAGGTACTGGAGCCGCACTTGCCTTGCCCCTAATACAAGCAGCCGTAAATTTCTTGAATGAAATGGCCAGCTTTGAAACGGCAGGAGTATCGGAAAAATAGGCCTTCGACTTCTCTCAGGCACCAGCCTTCGACTACGCTCGGACACCAGCCTTAGAATACGCTCAGGCACCTTGCCCTTTGGAGGCTGAGCGTAGCCGAAGCCGGTTTATGTGTACCCAGAAAAGTTGAGCGTAGCTGAAGCTGGCTTCGGCTACGCTCAGCCTCCTATATTCTTATCCTAATATTAATTGTTCATGATATTCCCCAAAACGTTTTCGTAGGTGTTTATGCTGGCTGTTACTTCGCCAAAAGATTGTTCATCCACTGATAAATCTCCATTGGTAACCGTTCCCAACAAACTAAATTCTGTATCGGATGTAGCCATCATTTCAACAAAAACTTCTTGCACAGTAGATTTTACGGAAACCACTACCCTGCCTTGCGCTTCGCCAAATAGAAATGCATCCTTACGAATTTCATCATCTGTATCAATACTAAAACCTAAATGGTTTGGCATAGCCGATTCTAATAATGCGATATATAAACCACCATCGGCCACATCATGCGCAGATTGTATCAGCTTTTGCTGAATCAACTGTTTGATAACTTGGTGCATAGCATATTCCTTGTCCAAATCGAAATGCGGAGCTGGAGATTTAGTAATTTGATGAAAAGAAGTTAAATATTGCGATGATGCAATACAGTTTACAGATTCGCCGATTAGATAAATCAAATCGCCTTCGTTTTTAAAATCTAAAGTCATCATGTTATCCAAACTATCCATTACACCTAGCATACCAATGGTTGGTGTTGGGAAAACTGGACCTTCATCCGAAGACTGATTGTAGAAAGATACGTTACCGCCAGTTACAGGCGTTTCAAACTTGGTACAAGCGGTACTCATTCCCTTAATGGCACTCACAAACTGCCAAAATACTTCTGGTACGTTGGGGTTTCCAAAATTTAAACAATTGGTTATGGCAACTGGCTCGCCACCAGCACAAGTAATATTACGAGCTGCTTCTGCAACGGCTATGGCACAACCCGTTTCTGGGTCGGCATTTACATATCTAGAATTACAGTCAACAGTTAGTACAATTGCTTTTTCTGTATCTTTTATCGCAACAATTGCCGCATCGCTGGGTTTGTTGGTGGTTACCGTAGCAGTGCCCACCATAGAATCGTATTGATTAGTAACCCATTTTTTTGATGCGATATTGGGGTGAGAAATCAAATGTTGCGCTACAAGTTTTAAGTCTTGCGGCTCTTCAACATCATCAATTCTAAATTTCTTAAATTCCTGAAAATAAGCGGGTTCTTTGTATTCACGGTGATAAACGGGTGCTCCACCACCCAGTACTAAATCAAACGCAGGAACATCGGCAACCAAAACACCATCAACAAAATACTCTAAGCGTTTGGTATCGGTAACCTCGCCAATAATGGCACAATTTAAATCCCATTTCTCAAAAACTGCTTCTACGTCTTTTTCACGACCTTTCTCAACAACAATTAACATCCGCTCTTGCGACTCTGAAAGCAAAATTTCAAAAGGTTGCATATTCGCTTGGCGTGTGGGTACTTTATCCAGATGTATGCGCATTCCGTGTTCGCCTTTGGCAGACATTTCTGAATTGGAACAGATAATACCCGCAGCTCCCATATCTTGCATACCAATTACCGCACCCGTTTTTATAACTTCCAAAGTTGCTTCCAGAAGTAATTTCTCCTGAAAAGGATCGCCCACTTGTACGGCAGGTAAATCATTTATAGAATCGGCAGTTATATTTTTTGATGCGAAAGCGGCACCGTGAATACCGTCTTTCCCAGTTGCAGAACCAACAATATATACTGGATTACCTACACCATAAGATGTTGCAGAAACCGTTTCGCCAGCTTTTACTATACCAGCAGACATTGCATTTACTAATGGATTTACGTGGTAACAATCGTCGAAAAAAACTTCGCCGCCCACGGTAGGTACACCGAAAGCATTTCCATAATCGCCAATGCCTTTAACCACGCCCTTCATCAACCATTGTGTTTTAGGGTGGTTGGGATTGCCGAAACGAAGTGAATTTAATTGAGCAATAGGCCTCGCTCCCATTGTGAAAATATCACGGTTTATTCCTCCCACGCCAGTGGCCGCACCTTGATAAGGCTCCAAAGCTGATGGGTGGTTGTGTGATTCTATTTTGAAAACGCAGCCAATGCCATCGCCTAAATCAACCATCCCCGCATTTTCTTCACCAGCTTTTGCCAACATTTTTGGGCCATCTTTTGGCAGAGTTTTTAACCAAACAATAGAATTTTTGTAAGAACAGTGTTCGCTCCACATCACCGAAAAAATAGAGAGCTCGGTAAAATTTGGTGTTCTACCCAATATTTCTTTAATTTTTACGTATTCTTCTGAAAGTAAACCTAAATCTTTGGCAGTTTGTTCGGTAGTTAGCTGATGAGTTTCCAATGCTATTTGTATATTTGAATATAAGCCATAAAGGTATAAATTAGCTTGGGTTTGTAAAAATCAATTAAAAACTTGTTTCATATATTTGTAAATGACCACTCATACTTCTCAACTGCGTTTTGCGCTACTCTTATTTTTTATTCTTGGTTCAGTTTTTTTGGCTAATGCCCAATACGGCAATGAATGGATAAATCCCTCCCAAAAATATGTCAAAATCAAGGTTAGCGCCGAAGGTCTTTACAGTGTAGATTACGGCCAAATTGTACAAGCAGGCATAGTTTCTACCACTATCGATCCCAATAAATTCCAGATATTTAACAAAGGAAAACAAGTTCCACTTATAATCAGTGGGAATCAGGTTATGTTTGGCAACAATGATAAGATTACCTTTTATGGCCAGCCCAATGATGCCAGTTTAGACAAATCGCTATACAAGCCCAACGAATTACCGAACACCGAGGTGAGCTTATTTGAAGATGTAAACTATTATTTTTTAACTTATAGCCAAAGTACCGATGGTTTAAGATACCAAAATAAGGCCATCAGTAATGGAGGTTTGACACCCGAAAGTTATGTCGTAAGCAATAGTAGATTAAACTTTTCTAATAATTATTACCCCGGCGAGGCTCTAATAGAACAATTAAGTTTATCAGAATATATAATTGGTGAAGGATATATGGGAGCTACTTTTGGCAAAGGGCAAGCTGTAAACTATGATTTGAACACTCCATTTTTTGCAGCAAATACAAATCTTGAAACCATTACTTCATATTATGTCGCAGGAAGATCATCTTCTGCCTCGGGTACCAGAAAAGGAAATCACCATTTAAAAATTACCGTTAACAACGCTGTGGTAGCAGACACTTTTTATTTTGGTTACAGGGTATTAAGACAACAAAAAACATTGAGTTTGGGTAGTTTACCAACTGCATCAGTCATTACATTTACTGCTGTCAACGATTTAAACACAAGTGCAAATTTTACAGATTTTCAGGCACCATCTTATATAGATGTAGCTTATCCACGTTTGTTAAATTTAAGCGGAGCAAACACTTTAAAATTTAGCTTAAATACGAGTCAAAATAACGCTTTTTTGAGGTTCACCAACAGTAATCTGCGCAATTCTATTATTTTGGATAATTCTACAAATACTATTTACAACGAAACAAAAAGTAATGGGAATTCTGAATTTGTTGTAAATGCCATACCTAATATTAAATACTATTTGGCTGATTTAAACGCCACCACAAACGCTATACTTGAGCCTGTCACCTTTAAAAATTTTACCGCTGGAGACGTTAAACCTTATCTCATCATATCCAACAAAAGTTTTGCTTCCGGGGCAGATGATTATAAAAGCTATAACGAAACCAGAAACTTATCAACTCTAATTGCTTATACGGAAGATTTATACAATGAATTTTATTATGGTTTTCATCACCCGCTTGCGATTAGAAATTTTGTTTCATGGAGCCTTGATAAAAAAACTACCAAACCAGTTTACATGTTATTATTGGGTAATGGTGCCGAGTTGTCTAAAGCTAATTTGGCTATTGATTTTGTACCCTCTATAGGTTATCCCCCATCAGATAATATGCTTACTTCAGGCTTAAACGAGAGTTTATTTGAGCCCGGTTTAATCACGGGCAGGATACCCGCAACCAACAACATTGACATTAGCAATTACTTGGATAAATTGAAAAGCTACAATAGTTTACCAGATTCGTTATGGCGGAAAAAGCTATTGCATATATCTGGGGGTAAAAATTTATCAGAAAATAATAGTTGGTCTAACTTCCAAAATAGATTTTTTGCTTTCGCAAAAGCAGAAAGTTTTGGTGCAAGAGTTTCTGTCATCAAAAAAAATGTTAACGATGTTATTACTGAAAATCAAACTGAAAGAGTAATCCGGGAAACTAATCAAGGCATAAGTTTACTATCTTATTTTGGCCATGGTGCCTCAACCGGTACAGAAGTTTCATTTGGCGAGCCTAGAAATTATAATAATAAAAATAAAACTCCAGTTTATTTGGTAAATGGTTGTAGTACCGGAAATGTATTTAGTAATTCTAATTCTTTGGCCGAGCAATTTGTTTTACAGAAAGATTTTGGAGGAATTGCATGGATGGGCACTACCAGTGAAGGCACTGCCACGCAATTGTCTGATGCTACCAATCAATTTTACAAAAATTGGTTTCAAGATTTTTATGGCAAACCCATAGCCCTGGGCTTCCAAAAAGCCTTAAAAGTTTTTTACAGTCCTAATGATTTATTAAACCTTGCCCACGTGAGGCAATATATTTTTATAGGCGACCCAGCATTAACGTTTTATTCACCTGTTAAAGCAGATTATAATATCAAAAATTCTTATCTGTATCCAACAGTTTCGAACCAAAATTCCAGCTTGCCAGCACTCACTTTAAGACTAAGAATTGAGAACATTGGGAAAGCAATTTCCGATAGCTTATCTGTAAAAATTTCCAGAACATTACCAGACAATTCTGTTATTCAAATACCAATTTATAAAATTAAACCTGTTTACAATACCGATACTATTTTAATTGAATTAAATAATGATGGCCTAGTTGTCGCGGGCATAAATAAAATTGCGGTTCAGGTTGACCCTGAAAACAAGGTTAACGAATTGGATGAAAATAATAACCTAGCAACTTTAGAAATATTTTTACCTGGTAATGGTATCAATTTGCTTTACCCCATAAATAAGGGTATAGTATCTAAAGCTACTGTTTCTTTACAAGCTCAGCCTGATAATCTGTACACAAAAAATGCAGAATATTTGTTTGAGTTAGATACGGTTGTTACATTCAATAGTAGTTTTGTTAAGAAATCTGGAGTCATTGCAGCAGGATTATTGCCGAAATGGGAACCGTCCGTGTCGTTAGAAGCTAGCAAAGTTTATTACTGGCGTGCAAAATTAAATTTACCTGATGATAAAGGTGGCGCATGGTCAACGGCTTCATTTACTTATTTGCCTGATGTTAAAGACGGTAAGCGTATATCACACAGATCGCAAATAGAAAACTTAAGCTTGAAAGATATATTTTTTGATGCCAATACAGGCAGCTTTACCCTAAGCCCTAAATTGTTTTTTACGAACATACAAACCCGCGGAGACGATTTATCAAATGCAAATGACAGAAGAATTAGAACGAATATTGAAAATGCAATTTCTTACAGTCCTGTAGAATTTACGGGATTTACCATAGTAACTTATAGCAATAAAATTTTCAATCAAATTTTTAGCTATCCCAGTAAACACAATTCTACAGAAGGCCCTTTTCCCATAAATGGTTATACAGGCCAATTTTATTGGGATATCAACGATCCTGTTCAAGTAGATTCTATGGTAAGCTATATTAACCAGATACCAAAAGATTTTTATGTTCTGGGTATGAATGGCAGAAACATTACCATTAATCAATTGCCTGAGTACGCAAAAAATGCCTTAAAATCTATTGGATTAATCAAATACGATTTGGTTAATGCAGGCGAGCCTTATATGTTTTGGGGTGCAAAGGGTGCTAACCCTGGCTCAGCTGTAGAATTTACCGCCGACTATTCTTCCACAACTCCAGCGCGATCTCAATTAATAAAATTTAAAAAAGCTTATACGTATTTTGTTGACAATGGTTCTATTACAAGTGAAAAAATAGGACCTGCCAAAATTTGGACTTCTGGCCTATTTGAGTATAATAAACAGGACGGGGATATAATAAAATACACCATAATTGGCGTTAACGCCACCGGTCAAGAAACTACTTTGATAAAAGATTTTGATTCTAATTCAATTGATTTATCCGGTATAAACGCTACAACTTATCCATACCTAAAAATTAAAACTGATTTAACGGATAAGATTAACCAAACTGTGCCCGCTTTAAAGCAATGGCGTTTTGTTTATCAGCCTGTTACCGAATTAACATTTAACCCCGAACATAAAGATATTTTTAAATCATTGACCGTTCAGGAAGGAGATTCTATCCATTGGGAAATTGGGGTAAGTAATTTGTCTGATTATGAATCTGATGCCGTAAATGTTGCCCCAACGTTGTTAAAGGCGGATAATAGTTCGGTAACTAAAGCAATTGTTGCAGTACCCAAACTGTTACCGCATACCAGCACCAGTGTTCGAATTAAAGATACAACCTTGGGCCAAGGTGGTAAAAATAATTTCAAATTACAGTTTATAACAACTGCTGAGTTGGATTTGTATAAATTCAATAATATAATAAGTAAAGAATTTATGGTTAATAAAGATGCCAAGGAACCTATAGTAAATGTAGTATTCGATGGCAAACAAATCATAAACGGTGAAATTGTTTCTCCGCAACCCATCATTAATATTACCACATTGGATGACAATAAATTTTTGCTGTTGAGCGATACTTCTTTGGTTGATGTTTTTATCAAGAAACAAGATGGTGATAAATACAATCGAATATCTTATTCAAGCAATCAATTAAAGTTTAAGCCCGCAACCACAAGCGGAGTTAACAAATCTGTGATAGAGTACATTACCTCCACCCCTTTCGAAGATGGAATTTATACCCTAAAAGTTAGAAGTAAGGATGCCAGTGGAAATTATAATACCACCAGCGATTATATAATTGAATATAAAGTAATCAATAAATCTGAAATTTCTAATTTTTATCCCTATCCGAATCCGTTTTCTACTTCTATGCGGTTTGTTTTTACCCTTACGGGGATGAAAATTCCTGACGATATAAAAGTGGTAATCTTTACTCCCACCGGGAAAGTGGTTCGGGAAGTATTTAAGAATGAACTGGGAGCCATCCGGGTTGGTCACAATATTTCCGACTTTTCTTGGGATGGTACTGATCAGTTTGGAGATAGATTGGCCAATGGCGTTTACTTTTACAAAGTAAGCCTTAAAAATTATGACGATACGCAAATAGGTAAATACACAACTGCAAGTGATAATATGTTCAAGAAAAATATTGGAAAGATTTATCTGATGAGGTAGGTATTAAAATATTTTTTTATGATATTTTTTAATGGTTGAAAGTTAAAATATTTTTTCTTGAAGGTAACAATATAATAGGGCTTGAGTACGGGATTAAAACGTGATTTGTAGTTAGCAATGGAAGGTATGTTTGCTCCTAAATAATCGAACACATGTATACCGTTTTTTAACAAATACTTTTGAACTTCAATATATAAAAAAGCATTAATCTCTGATTGAATATTATTACTTGATTCTAGAAATAAAAGATACCCTATACTTTTAATTTTATCAATTAGAATCACTACTGAGCCTACAATAAGACGTTTATCATCTAAAATATTCATTGTGAATAACAAGCCTTTTTCCTCTAGTATATTTAACCATTTATATATATTAGATACTCTACTTTGAGTTAAATAAAATGTTTTAAATAATACCTGGTGTGACTTCCAATTTAGAAGATCAATTGCACAAGGTTGAGCTGTCAGTTTATATTTTTCAATAGCTTTTTTGTAATGCCTACTTACATTTTTTTCATAAACATCTTCAAAAGTATTTTTTTGATAAGTATATTTTAATTCTACATCAAAACCAGCCCATTTGAAAGGTCGTAAATCATGTACATCCGTATTAAATTTAATAACTATATTTCTAAATTCCGACTTTAGGATTTGAATAAACTCTTTTTGTATTGCTATTTGATTGGCTTCACTTAGTTCAGAATCAATCCAATAAGGGTTTATAGAAAAATATTCCGGTAATACTATATTTCTATTTTTGCAAAATACAGCAGCCACAAATTGTACATTACCTTTATCTAATAATGCATATAATTTTATATTTAATTTAAAACATAACTCGATTGATTTTAAATATTCAGGTTTAAAAAAAATAGAAAACTGGCTTTTTTCTTCAACTATTTTAGACCACTTTTCAAATTCAACCTCACAAATTTTGTTATTCATAAATTATCTTATTTTTTCCCATTAATGACCACATCATTGTTTTTATAATTTCTGAATTTATGATTGTTTTAGTATTATAATTTATGTTCTCAAAAGATACTCTATGTATGTTTCTTGCAAATCTGTCTATTTTTAATCCAGATGTTCCAAAAGAAAAGTCAGCAATATTTTTATAAATTTCAAAGTAAAAATCATCTTTAACTCCCCTATCAGAAAATGGGAAAGCAAATGCTTTATAATGTAAGTTAAACTGGTTGCAAATAGTTTCAATACTATTTTTAGTTTGTAGTATTTGGTTTTGTAGACTTATTTCAGAAAACCTAGGATGATCAAGGCTATGCGCACCAAAATGAAATCCTTGCTTTATAAGTTCTTTAATTTGTATGGAGTTAAGATAGGGTTGCTCAATTTGTAAATATGACGCAAAATTAAAACCAATTACGTTTGCAATTTTATCAAGTAAAAACCTATCCATATACTTTAGAGCGAGCATAGTATCTTTAATAGATGTTTTACCATTAAACACACTAGGAAATTCGGAAAGAATTTTTCTATGTAAGTTTTTAGTTTGGATTGTTTCAATAAGTAAACTCACTTTATATCGATAGAATAATGACTTATTGTCAATAAAATCACTATTTAAAAAACATATAGCGGGTATACCTTTTCTGATTAGTATTGGTGATATTATAGTATAAAATTCTTTCAATCCATCATCAAAGGTAAGCAACATTGAAGGCTTATTACCACGCTTATGATTTAAAGAGGTGGAAAAATCATCGTAGCTGATCGGATTGTAAAACTTTAATAAATATTCTAAATCATTATTAAATTGATTAATAGTCTTTACTTTATATAAATGCTTTATGTGAGGTGCATTCCTATCCGTAATTATATGAAATAAAGGAACAATAAGTTTTATTTTTGAAAGTTCATTCAACCAATCAGTGGATAAATTTTTACCTAATTCTAATATTATTTTCTTAAATAACGTTTTCATACTACTAGACCTTTATATCATAAGTTAAAAAGGCATTTTATAAATATAACATTATATATACCCTTTACTTAGTAATTAAGCGTCTTCGTCGAAAGTTGTATATTACCAATAATAACATTCCCGTGGTGGCATACGATAAACAATTCGCTACTGCTGCACCATTTATCCCATATTTTGGTATTAAAAATAAACCTGATAATACTACTACAACAAGTCCTGCCAAAGAAGTTAGTGTATTGAATTTAATTTTGCCAATTCCTGAAAAATAATGTGATATGACTGATCCAACAGACAATGCAATTATGCCCGGTGAAAGTAAAATCAGAATTTGCTTGACTTGAGCAAAACCAATTCCGAAAACTTTAATATAAATATTTACGGGAACGAGCAAAGCTACAACCACAATAAAAAATGTACCCAAACCGCTCAATATCATAAACTTATTATTGTTTTTAGCGGCTAATTGTTCGTTATTTTGTCTTGAAACATAACTATGATGATTGGTAACAATACTATCCCTGAACATCCATACTGCTTCTGTTAAAGTTAATGCCAATGAAAAAACACCTGTTGCACTTAACCCCACATATTTACTGAGCATATACAATGTTGCCCTGTAATTACCCAATTGGATCAAATTACTTAATTGGTTCAGTCCACCAAACTTAAAAAAGTCGAATAAGGTTTTTTTAAGATCTATAATTTCTACCAACTTTTCTCTCTTAAAAACCATTAAACAACTAAAAGTAACCGTTAATATGTATGATGCGAACAATGCATTTATATAATGATGGAAGCTTGCCGTCTTTGTTATATAAAATAAAACCAAAAAAATCAGTATTGTAAATATAGATTGTAAAACACGTATTAAATTGTATTGAAAAAACCGATTTTCTGCCATTAAAATAGCGTAATTATTTAATAATAAGGAGGTTAAAAAAGAAAGTATAATGGTGCTTAACAATAAATCCAAACTCACCATATTTAGCATAAACAAAATGACAGAAAAGATAACCGAGCTACAAATGCTCCATAGAGATGTCAATAATATAATATTGCTGAATGAGTGACGATTGTACAAGTATATCATTGGACCACTGCCTACTACGGAGTTTGCAATTTGTACCAAAGATAGATTCAATAAAAATAAGCTGATTTCTCCCCTTCCCGTTGTACCTAAATAACGTACAGTGAGCCAAACCGTTGTAAAACTTAATAGAGCTACAATTAAGCTGGCTTGGTAGGTAGATAGGATCTTTTTTAACATATAAAGTCAGGCTTTATAGTATTGTACACCGTGCATACTTGTTGGGAAACAGAATCGTAATTGAACAAATTTTGGGCATTGTAAGCAATATTTTCTTTGTTATAATTCAAGTAATTTTTTGAAATATCCAATATAGCCACCGCTAAAGAATCAACATTTTCACTTTCTACAATAATTCCATTTTCGTGATTTATTATTTCAGCACATCCACCTACATTGCTAGTAATTACTGGCAAACCACAACACAATGCCTCAATTATGACACAAGGAAGACTTTCAAATTTACTGAACATTATTAGTGCATTTGAGGTTTGCATTATATCTTTTACTGTGTGGTAACTTACTTCACCAATGCAAAAAACACTTTCTTTAAGTATAGTCGATGATTTTATTTTAGAAAATACATATTCAGGAGAGGCACCAACTAATTGTAATCTTAACATTGGGTTTGCTTTCACTGCAATCTCAAAACCATCTAATAATCCTGTTATATTTTTTAAAGGTATCATTGATGAAATATGAACGAAGGTAAAATAGGAATTATTTATAATGGGTTTAAAAGTAAATACACTAGTATCAACCACATTCGGTATAACAGTAATAGGAGTTTGAGGCGCCCAAATTTGTACCCTATCTTTAAGTTTTTGCGCCACAGTTATGATATGGCTTGCATTTTTCATAATAATTTTAAATAAATATTTAAAAGGCAGTAAATTCTTATTTATATCGGCAGGAGATTTCGGGTAAAATCCACTAAAATGCTCAGTAATCAAATATGGAATTCCATATATTTTCTTTATTGCTAAAGCAGCTATGCCAGCCATCCAAAACACATAGACGTGCGTAATTTGTGGCAGTCCATTTTCTTTGAAAATTAATTTTAAAAATTTGAATTGCAAAAAAAGGTAATGTAGCTTAGAAAGGAATCGTCCCAAATAATTCTTCCTTTCAGGATAATATACCAAGTACGTTCTAATATTATCTTGCGTGGTGAGCGTAAAATAAGTGTTTGATATATCAGACTTTCCGACTATGTACAATACAATTTGAAAAACTTTTATGGAAACAGCCTCAACTAAGCGTTGGTTAAAATCTCCATAAAATTTATCAGCTACACTAGGATACCAACTTGGTAAAACCAATATATAGGGTTTTGTTGAAATCTGTGGCAATGGGTGTGAGTATTATTGATAGACTTTAATCTACAAGAATCAATTTTTATATATGTATCCAATTAAACTTGTATTCCAAAGTTGGGCTTTTCATACGCTCTGCAATTCTTGTTAATCGGTCGGGCAAGTTGATGAGGTAATCTCTTGCTTTTTCGCCGGCATCATCCAAATCTTTCAGGCTTTCTATATTCCAATCAATTATTAAAGTTTTGAGTATGTCTACATAGTCAGAAGCAGTGTAAACACCTAGACGTTGGGCAGCATCGGTAAAATGACCAAAGGTTTGTCCGATTTTAGAACCCATTTCTTGGAGAAAATGAGCGGGCATAACTATCTTTTTACGCATCATATCTTCAAATGCCAAAATAACCTCGTTAGAATCAACCTCAAAAGCTTTACTGATAAAAGATTTATAAGCCTTTGCATGGCGAGCTTCGTCAGCAGCAATCAATCCACACATTTTAGACATCAATTTATCACCAGCTTGTTTGCCGAGCGCAGCGACTCTCCTATGCGATATATTGGTTGCCATTTCCTGAAAAGATGTGTAAATGAAATTTCTATAAGGGTCATGACCGGTGCCAATATCAAAACCATCGCGAATTAAATAATTAGTGGAGGCTTCCATCATGCGCATATCTACCCTTCCAGATAAATACAAATACTTGTTCAATATATCACCGTGCCGGTTTTCTTCGGCAGTCCAAGCACGTACCCATTTCATCCAACCGCCTTGTTCGCTTTTAGAAATGTCTTCAACCATGCACAACCATGATTCATAAGTTGGTAATGCTTCTTCGGTAATGGTATCGCCTATCAAAACGGCCAACAAGTCGTAGGAAAGAGCTTTTGCACCTTCTTGTAAATCTTTAATTTCTGAAAAAAAGTTTTCTTTGCGTGCATCTGGCAAAAAATCTGCAGGTTGCCACATTTCTTCCACAGGTTTAAGATATTCGGCCATTTCGTTTAGCATAAACGGCTCTAAATATGTCATCACCTCTTTTCTTGATCCTATAGAAATATCCTGCATCATCTCAATTTTAAACAAATATAAATAAATAACCCACACTAAAAACAAATGCTATGCTTACAACTAGGGCAATTTAACCTTGGATGTTACAGCCTACAAAAATCAAATCAGGTTAAAAGACGAAAATGTAGCACAGAACTTCTCAATACTGCTAAAAATTGAATTAACTTAAAAAAGGAAATACAGCGAAGGTGGTAGCAAAAAGCTAAAGGGTTTAAAGCTTGGTAGGATGAATATCTTGACAAATTAATCAATTTAGGATGCATTTGACCTGTATGTACTTTGATAATAGGACGACTAACGATAAAAATATTATATTAGCTTGCTATATATTTTTGGCAGGCTGTTTTTTATGCATAAACTTTTCAAAGTAGTTAATCTAATGCAGATTATTCGATTATTATACCAACTTATTGTACCTGAAAGTCTTCGACCAAGAATTAAAAATGGGCAATACAGGATAAGAGCAGTATTTTATAAAGGCAATAATGTACATTGTCCTTGTTGTAATCACTCTTTCGATAAATTTTTACCCTTTGGATTAGGTTGGAAGAGAAGAGAAAATGCTGCTTGTCCATCATGTAATTCTTTAGAGAGAACAAGATTAATGTGGCTTTATTTGTTAAATGAAGTAAAAATTGACAGTATGCCGAATGCAAATATTCTGCATTTTGCACCTGAAAGATATATTGCGCTAAATTTAAAGAAAATGTCTGCTTTAA
>ENA-OFCE01000454-OFCE01000454.1-metagenomes-genome-assembly--contig:-NODE-454-length-26837-cov-7.290232_pt1 | contig 26837 bp, 24 predicted proteins | sample MGYA00153388_OFCE01 | MGnify analysis MGYA00153388 | reverse complement strand
CGCGCGGACCCTGATCGAGGCTGAGGCTGGCGGCGCGTACCGCCGGCGGCGCGGGTTCGCGATGGGTCAGCGGCACCTCCGACAATTGCCAGCGGAACTTGCCGGGAAGGATCGCAACCTCCGAGGCCTGACCTTCGCACAGGCATTCGGCGTCGCCGAGTCCGTCGGGCACCGTGCCCAACGGCTGCGGGCCATGGCTGCGGCCATGATCGACCAGCACCACATTGCCGTAAGCCAGCGACAGATCGCGCATCCGTGCGCAGTCGGGTACGGGGCCCAGCGCCGACAGGCACAGCGCGAACGGCAATGCATCCGCAGCATCCCACTCGACTTGCAGCAGCGGCGTCGGTCGCGCTTGGGAATCTTCGCCCGTGTCGACGAGCAATAGCGGGTCTTCGATCGGCGTCGCTTTGGTGAGTCTGACCGCACAGCAGCGGTTCGAATCGGCGTCGCCTTCAAGGCCGCTGCGCGCGCCGCGCACTTCTTTCAGGATCAATACGTTTCCCGGCTGCAGCGCGAGCACGCGGCCTTCGCCCTGCCAGGCATCGACCAGCGTGGCTGAAGTCGCGCCGCGCGACAGACAGCAATCGTCGCGACCCCAGTCGGTGCGCGCCTCGCGATAGGTTTCGCGGTAGTCCCGGCGCGCATCGACCAGATCGCGGCGCTGCTGCTGCCAGCCCACAGCGACGAGCACGCCGAGCACCTGGCCACCTACCACCCGGGCGAGCCACCGGCGCGCGACGACCTCATCGACGAGGCCCTGTTCGCCGTGCAGCTGCTTCGCCTCTACTGGCTGGACAACGCGCCCAAGCCCACCACGCGCCGCGCCCCCGCCACGCCCGGTCGCAACGACCCCTGCCCCTGCGGCAGCGGCAAGAAGTTCAAGAAGTGCCACGGCGCGGGCTGAACGCGGGCTGAACGCGGGCTGAACGAATCCCGTCCCTGCTAGAGTCCGGCGCCATGCCGAACCCACTCGCCCTGCAGGGCAAGCACATCGTCCTGGGCCTCAGCGGCGGCGTGGCCTGCTACAAGGCGGCCGAGCTGACGCGCGAACTGGTCAAGGCCGGTGCCAGCGTGCAGGTGGTGATGACGGAAGCGGCCGAGCGCTTCATCACCGCCGTCACGATGCAGGCGCTGAGCGGTCGGCCGGTCTACACCAGCCAGTGGGACGCGCGCCAGCCCAACAACATGCCGCACATCGAATTCACGCGCGAAGCCCACGCCGTGCTGGTGGCGCCGGCCAGCGCCGATTTCATCGCCAAGCTGGCGCAGGGCCGGGCCGACGAGCTGCTGAGCCTGCTGTGCCTGGCGCGGCCCATCGAGCGCTGTCCGCTGCTGCTGGCCCCGGCCATGAACCGAGAGATGTGGGCCCACCCCGCCACGCAGCGCAACGTGGCCAGGGCGCGCGCCGACGGCGCCCAGGTGCTGGGGCCCGCCGCCGGCGACCAGGCCTGCGGCGAGGTGGGCGACGGGCGCATGCTGGAAGCCACCGAGTTGTGCGATGCCCTCGTCGCGCACTTCCAGCCCAAGCTGCTGGCCGGCCGCAGTGTGCTGGTCACGGCCGGCCCGACCTTCGAGCCGATCGACCCGGTGCGCGGCATCACCAATCACAGCAGCGGCAAGATGGGGTTTGCCATCGCGCGCGCCGCTGCCGAGGCTGGCGCCCGCGTGACCCTGGTGGCCGGCCCGGTGCAGCTGCCCACCCCGGCCGGTGTGCGCCGCATCAACGTGCAGACCGCGCAGCAGATGCTGGACGCCGTGATGCCCGAGGCCCCTGCGCACGACATTTTCGTGGCCACCGCCGCGGTGGCCGACTGGCGGCCTGCAGATGCGGCAGAACAAAAGATCAAGAAGGACGGCATCGGCGCGGTGCCCCCGCTGCAGATGGTGCTGAATCCCGACATCCTGGCCAGCGTCGCCCGCCTGCCTGCCGGTCAGCGCCCGTGGTGCCTGGGCTTTGCGGCGGAAAGCGAAAACCTGCTGGTGCACGCCCGTGCCAAGCTGCACGGCAAGGGTGTGGAGATGATCGCCGCCAATCTCGGCCCGGCCACCTTCGGCCGTGACGACAACGCCATCACGCTGGTCGATGCGGCCGGCGAGCAGGCGCTGGAGCGCGCCGACAAGCTGACGCTGGCGCGCCAGTTGGTGCAGGTCATCGCCCTGCGCGCGCCGGCGGCCAGGTCATGAGCCCCGCCCGGCCGTCCGTAGCGGCTCGCACCGCAACGCGCAGCACGAAGGCGCACAAATGACCGTCATCGACCTGAAGGTGCTGGACGAGCGGATGGCCGCGCACCTGCCGGCTTACGCCACGCCGGGCAGCGCCGGGCTGGACTTGCGCGCCTGCATCGACGAGCCGCTGGTGCTGCAGCCCGGGCAGGCGGCGTTGGTGCCCACCGGCCTGGCCGTGCACATCGCCGACCCCGGCCTGGCCGCGATGCTGCTGCCGCGGTCCGGCCTGGGCCACAAGCACGGCATCGTGCTGGGCAACCTGGTGGGGCTGATCGACAGCGACTACCAGGGCCCGCTGATGGTGAGCTGCTGGAACCGTGGCACCGCAGCGTTCACGGTGCAGCCGATGGAACGCATCGCGCAGATGGTCATCGTGCCCGTGGTGCAGGCGCAGTTCCGGCGCGTCGCCGACTTCGACAGCTCGACGCGCGGCAGCGGCGGCTTCGGCTCCACCGGCCGAAGCTGACGCAGCCCGACGCCGAATTCAGTGCAGCGCGCTGCCCTCTGGCGGCGTGCTGCCGGCCAGCACCGCCAGCGGTGAACTGCCCAGGCTGCCGGCCTCGATTTCGGCATCGGTGGCTTCGCGCACGTCGACCACGCGCATGTCCAGCCGCAGCGCCATGCCGGCCAGCGGGTGGTTGGCGTCCAGCACCACGTGCGAGGCGTAGATCTCGGTCACCAGGTACACGGCATCGGCCGGCATGTCGGGCGTGGCGCTGCCGACCGGCAGGCCCTCGAAGGCCATGCCGGTGGTCAATTCGTCGGGGAACAGCGCGCGCGCCTCGAAGCAGACCAATTCGGCCTTGTAGTCGCCGAAGCCGTGCTCGGGTTCCAGGTGCACCTGCAAGGTGTCACCGGGGCCGTAGCCAGTGAGGGCTTCTTCCACCTTGGCCAGCAGGTCGGTGCCGCCGTAGAAGAACTCGACCGGTTCGGCCAATTCGTCGATGGGGCGGTTCTGCCCGTCGTTGAGCTTCCAGGTCAGGCTGACCACGCAGGGGGCTGAAATCATCATCCGGGAATGATGGCACAGGCCCGTTCGGCCAGAATCGTGCGATGGATGTCCACACCCCGCTGGCCCTGCTCGGCGGCCTCACGCCGGCCACCTTCATGCGCCGGCATTGGCAGAAGAAGCCGCTGCTGGTGCGCCAGGCGTGGCCGGGCGTGCAGCCGCCGCTGGCGCGTGCGGCCCTGTTCGATCTGGCCGGCGCCGAGGGCGTCGAATCGCGCCTGGTTCGCCGCGCAGGCGATCGCTGGCACGTGCGCCCGGGCCCCTTGCCGCGACGCGCCCTGCCCGCTGCGCGCCTGCCGGGATGGACGCTGCTGGTGCAGGGCCTGGACCTGCACGTGGCGGCCGCGCACGAGATGCTGTCGCGGTTTCGTTTCGCGCCCGACGCGCGGCTGGACGATCTGATGATGTCCTGGGCCAGCGATGGCGGCGGGGTCGGGCCGCACCTCGATTCGTACGACGTCTTCCTGCTGCAGGTTCACGGCCAGCGCCGCTGGCGGGTGGGGCGGGTCGGTCGTGGCGCCGACGCGGCCTGGCAGGAGGGCCAGCCGTTGCGGATCCTGCAGCACTTCGAGCCCGACCACGACTGGGTGCTCGAGCCTGGCGACATGCTCTATCTGCCGCCGCGCTGGGGCCACGACGGGATTGCCGTGGGCGGCGACTGCATGACCTGTTCTGTGGGCTTCCGCGCGCCGGCCGCCGTGCCTTTGGCGGCCGAACTGTTGCAGCGAGTTGCCGATGAAGCCGTTGATGAGGCCGCAGACGACGCATCGACCCTGTACCGCGACCCGGCCCAGCCCGCCACGGCCGCGCCCGCGGCGGTGCCCGCGGCCCTGCAGGTCTTCGCCCGCGCTGCGGTCGAGCGCTTGCTGGCGCGCCCGGGCGAGATCGAGCGCGCGTTGGGGGAAGTGTTCAGCGAGCCCAAGCCCCGGGTCTGGTTCGACGCCGGTCGGCAGCGCGCGCCCGGCTCCGGTGTGGATCTGGCCGCGGCGACACGCATGCTTTACGACGAGCGCCATGTGTTCATCAACGGCGAGTCTTTCCGCGCCGGAGGACGCGACGCCCGCTTGATGCGCCGCCTGGCCGACGAGCGCCAGCTCGCAGGGCCGGACTGCGAACGCCTGAGCAGGGCGGCGCGCGACCTGCTCGACGAGTGGCACCGGCACGGGTGGCTGACGAGCCCGCGCGCATGAACTCCACGCAGCCGCCCGAAGGAAGACCCCTGAGCGCGCCGCCGACGATCACATCCCGCGCAGAATTCTGCGCCGCCGTGGCCTGGGGCGTGCAGACCGCGGTCGAACGCGGTGCGCGCCGGCTGTGGTTCATTGACCCTCAATTCGCGGGCTGGCCACTAAACGACCCGGCACTGCTGGACGCGTTGACGGCCTGGCTGCGCCTGCCCCAGCGCCGGCTGGTGCTGGTGGCCGAAAGCTACGACGAGGTCGTGCGCGCCAAGCCCCGTTTCGTGGCGTGGCGCCAGCCCTGGGCGCATGCCATCGATGCCTGGAGCCCGCAGGATCTGCCTGCCGACTTGCCGACCTGGCTGTTCGACGACGGCCCGGTGTCCGTGGCCGTGGCCGACCGCGTGCATTGGCGGGGCCGCTGTGCCATCGACGCGCATCAGGCACATCAGCAGCGGCAAGAAATTGACGCGGTTTTGCAACGCTCAATGACCGCGTTCCCGGTGCACGACCTCGGACTTTAGGGATTGCCCTAAGACTGGTTACACTCAGAGGCTGGACACAGCGGGGATCCACCCCCCCGTGTCTTGTTGCGATGGGTCTCCGAGAGCATTCGAAGAGCGCCCTGCAGAGCTCGAATTCCGACCTGAATCTTGACCCATTACATCTGAGGATACATATGAACAAATCGCTCGTTTTGGCTTCGCTGATTGCCGCCCTGTCACTCGTCGCCTGCGGCAAGAAGGAAGAAGCGGTCGTGCCAATGCCGGCCCCCGTGGCTGCTCCGGCTCCGGCTCCGGTGGCCGCAGCTGCTGACGCTGCCGCCTCGGCCGCTTCTGCTGTCGTTGGCGCTGCTGAAGCCACCGCATCGGCCGCTGCCGGTGCCGCCACCGCTGCCAAGGACGCCGTGGGCGCCGCCAAGGACGCCGCTGCCAAGGCTGCCGACGCTGTCAAGAAGTGATCTGACGGCGCCGTCCGGCGCCATCAACAAAAAAGGCCACCTTCGGGTGGCCTTTTTTGTTCCGCCGGCGCTGCGTTGGCGCCCGGTCAGCGCAAGTCGCGCAGTAGCAGGCTGGCGATGTTCTTGCCGTTCTCGCCGGTTTCCGGGGCGCCGGCGGAGGTCAGAACCGAGACCTGCGTCTTGGCGCCCACGCTTTTCAGCGACACGCGGTAGCGCACCGGCGCCATCGATGCCGAGGAGCTTCTGAACAGCTTGGCGAAGAAGCCGGGCTCTTCCTTGCCGGCAGACTTGGGGTCGACATAGCGCACGTAGTACAGGCCCCCGGCGCGGTCACGGTCTTCGACGGTGAAACCGCCGCGGTCCAGCGCCAGGCCGACGCGGCGCCAGGCCCGGTCCAGCGGGTCGTCGACCTCGACCGTGGGCGCCGGCTGGCCGTCGAGCATGCGCGCCCGCGGCGGGCCGTCGGTGGCGGCGCTGACTGCGGCCAGGGCCTGGGCCTGGGGTTCCTTGGGGGCCAGTGCCACCATCATGCGGCTGAGCATCTCGGCCTCGAGTTGCGGGTCGCTGGGCCGCGCGCGCCAGGTCAGGGCGTCGCGGCGTTCGCCGACATAGACCTCCTCGGCACCGCGGTGGCTGACGAAAATCTCGCTGCCGGTGGCGGTGCGTTCGATGCGGGTGCGGAAGATGTCGCGCTCGCCGGTGTCGTACAAATTGCCCACCAGGCGGCCCAGGGTGTTGCGGATGACGTCGTTGGGCAACTTGGACCGGTTCTCGGCCCAGTTGGTTTCCATCACGCCGATCGTTGCGTCGTCCGTCTGCAACACGAAGCCGCGCTGTTCCCAGAAGGTTCTGAGCTGCGGCCACAACTGTTCGGGCGCTTGCGGCACCACCAGCCAGCGGGCCTGGCCGGCTCGTTCGACGCGAATATCGCCACGTGCCAGCACGGCCACTGCTGCGGTCGCCACCACCCCAGGCTGCGCCGTGCCAGCAGCGGCGGCTGTCGATGCACTGATCACGCCGCCCTGGGCCTGAAAGCGGCTGTCGCGCGACAGCTGGCTCAGGTCGGGCGGCACTTCCAGGGGTTTGGACCTGGCTGCACTGGTCTTGTAGTCGACCTTTTCACCCGAGAACGGGTTAAGCACGGTGCAGCCGCTCACGAGGAGTGTGGCCAGCGCCAGGGTGCTCAGGCGCACCGGGGTCAGGGGAAGCAGGGATTTCACGTTCGGGTCTCCGGCGCGGTCTACTCGAGCGACCGCAGGATGGCTGATGAGGGTGGATGGGCGTGCTGCGTCAGCGTCTGTCGGCGTCGGCGTCACGCCGTCAAACCGCTGTCGCGCAGGGCCTGTGCCACGACGGCCTGGCCGTCTGCGGTCAACGGCAACAAGGGCAGCCGGACCTGGGGGCCGCAGCGGCCCAGATGCGACAGCGCCCACTTGGTCGGGGCCGGGCTGGGCTCGCAGAAAAGTTGCTTGTGCAATGGCAGCAGGCGCAGGTGGATCTCGCGGGCGCGGCGCACGTCGCCTTCAATGGCGGCCATGCACATCTCGTGCATCAGGCGCGGCGCCACGTTGGCGGTGACGCTGACGTTGCCGTGCCCGCCCAGCAGCATCAGGGCGATGGCCGTGGAGTCGTCGCCCGAATAGACCGAGAAGCCCTTGGGTGCCTGCTTGACGAGCCAGCCCGCGCGAGCGATGTCGCCGCTGGCTTCCTTCACGCCCACGATGCCCGGCACCTGCGCCAGCCGCAGCACCGTCTCGGGCTGCATGTCGGCCACGGTGCGGCTGGGCACGTTGTAGAGCACCAGCGGCAGGTCGACGGCCTCGGCCACGGCGCGGAAGTGCCGGTAAATGCCTTCCTGCGATGGCTTGTTGTAGTAGGGCACGACGGAAAGATGGCAGTCGGCGCCCACCTGCTTGGCGAAGCGGCCGAGCTCGATGGCCTCGGCCGTGTTGTTGGCGCCGGTGCCGGCCATCACGGGCACGCGCCCGGCCGCATGTTCGACGGCGACGCGGATGAGCTCGCAGTTCTCGGCCATGCTGACGGTGGGCGACTCGCCCGTCGTGCCGACGACGCCAATGCAGTCCGTGCCTTCGGCAATGTGCCAGTCGATCAGGCCGCGCAGGGTGTCGAAGTCGATGCGGCCGTCCTCGGTCATCGGTGTGACCAGGGCGACGGTGCTGCCGAGCTGGGGTTTCATGCGGTTCGAGTTCGCGGTTCCGGAAAATCTGCCGAGTTTAGCCGGCTGTCCCAGGCTTTACCTGCATGCCGGCCCGCAGCGGCAGCCCGTCATTGCTGCCGGCCACGGCCACCAGCCGCTGCACGCGCCGCAGCGGGTCGGCTTCCAGGCCGTCCTCAAAGGCCACCACGTGCATGCCGTGCACCACTTGCAGCAGTTCGCCGGGTTGCAGCAGGAAGTCCGGCCGCGACGGCCTGCCGATCAGATGCTGACCGTGCGCAAAGGTTTCGCAGACCAGCACGCCGCCTTCAGCCAGTGCCGCCCGCAAGGCCGGCCACAGCGGCCGCCAGAGGTAGTTGGTGACGACAACGGCATCGAAGCGCCGCCCGGGCAGGGGCCAGGGCGCGGCTTCCAGGTCGGCCAGGACGATTTCTGCCACGTCGCGCAAGGGCTCGGTGGCGGCGGCGTCGCGGTCGATGCCGGTCACGGCAAAGCCCTGGCCGGCGAGCCAGCGCACATGGCGCCCGCTGCCGCAGGCCACGTCGAGCACCGTGCCCCCGGGTCGCAGCAGGTGGGCGTAGCGGCACAGCCAGGGGGAAGGCGGCGCCGTGTCGTGGCTCAAAAGCACGACCAGAACCGGTTCGCCAGGTCGACCGCGAAGTGCGGGCTGAGGTAAGCCGCAAACACCGCCGCCAGGGCGGCTGCAGCCACACCCCATGCAGCCGCGCGGATCAGCGCGTGTTTCATGCCGGCTGGGCCAGCGGCCGGTGGATCGGTGTTTCGCGCACCGGCAAGTTGACCAGCGCGGCAAGCACCCCGAGCACCACGGCGATCCACCACATCAGCGTGTAGTTGCCGGCGGCGTCGTACAACTTGCCACCCAGCCAGGCACCCATGAAGGAGCCGACCTGGTGGCTCAGGAAAACGAAACCGCCGAGCATGGACATGTACCTGACGCCGAAGATCTGGGCCACGATGGCATTCGTGGCTGGCACCGTGGACAACCACAGCACGCCCATCACCGAGGCGAATACGTACACGCTGATGGGTGTGAGCGGCAGCAGCACGAACAGCGCGATGGCCACTGCGCGCAGCGTATAGATGGCGGCCAGGATGTGGCGCTTGGCCAGGTGGCTGGCCAGCATGCCCGCGCCGTAGGTGCCCAGCACGTTGAACAGGCCGATCAGCGCCAGCGCGGTGGTGGCCACGCTGGGGCTCAGGCCGTGGTCCTTGAGGTAGCTGGGCAGGTGCACGCCGATGAACACGAGGTGAAATCCGCACACGAAATAGCCCGCCATCAGCAGCCTGAAGCTGGGGTAGGCGAAGGCCTCGCGCAGCGCTGCCGCAACGCTTTGCTGCGGGCCGGCGGAATGGTCCAACGGCGTTTCCTTCAAGCCCCAGGCCAGCGGCAGGATGGCCAGCGCGGCGCCCGCCAGCACGAACAGGGCGCTCTGCCAGCCCCAGGTGCCGATCAACCAGTTCTCCACCGGCACCATCAGGAATTGCCCGAACGACCCGGCCGCCGCGGCCATGGCCATCGCCCAGGCGAGCTTCTCGGGCGGCGTGTTGCGGGCCACGACGCCGAAGATCACGGCATAGGTGCAGCCCGCCTGCGCCATGCCGATGAGCAGGCCCGCTGTCGCTGTGAAGCCCGCTCCGGTCGTGGCCAGCGCCATGCCCGCCAGCCCGGCCGCGTACAGCGCGCCCGAGACGAGCAGCACGCGGAACGCGCCGTGCTTGTCGGCCCACATGCCGGCCAACGGGCCGGCCAAGCCGAAAGCCAGGTTCTGCACGGCCATCGCGAAAGAAAAGGTCTCGCGCGACCAGCCCCGCTCCATCGTCATCGGCTGCAGCCACAGGCCGAAGCCATGGCGTATGCCCATGCTCAGCGTGACGATCAGCGCGCCGCACAGCAGCACCTGAGACATCGACAGCCGGGGTGGCATGGAAGCGGCGTTCATTTGGTCATTCTCTAAGAAAACGCCGCAGGCATGCGGTGCGGCGCCCTATACAGTGGCAGTGAAATCGGGAGTGGCGGATGAAGGTCTTGGTGTTGGGCGGAGGTGTGATCGGCGTCTCGGTGGCCTATTACCTGGCGCGTGCCGGGCACGAGGTGGAAGTGGTCGACCGCCAGAGCGGGCCGGCGCTGGAGACGAGCTTCGGCAATGCCGGCGAGGTGTCGCCCGGCTACAGCTCGCCCTGGGCCGGCCCGGGCGTGCCCATCAAGGCCATCAAGTGGATGCTGATGCAGCACAGCCCGCTGGTCATCTGGCCGATCCTGGACCCGGCCATGTGGCGCTGGGGCGCGATGATGCTGGCCAACTGCACCGCCAGGGCCTACGCGCTGAACAAGAGCCGCATGGTGCCCATTGCCGAGTACAGCCGCGACTGCCTGAAGGCCCTGCGCGCCGAAACCGGCATCCAGTACGACGACCGTGCCAAGGGCACGCTGCAGCTCTTCCGGACCCAGAAGCAGCTCGACAGCATCGGTGGCGACGTGGCCGTGCTGCGCCAGTACGGCGTGCCCTTCGAGGTGCTGGACCGCGCCGGGTTCTGCCAGGTCGAACCGGCGCTGAAGCTGACGCAGGAAAAGTTCGTCGGCGCGTTGCGCCTGCCCGGTGACGAGACCGGCGACTGCTTCAAATTCACATGCCGTCTGGCCGAGATGGCCACGGCCCTGGGCGTGAAGTTCCGCTGGAACACGCGCATCCAGTCCCTGCAGGTGGGCGGCGGCGCCATCACCGGCGTCTTCACCGACGCCGGCCTGCTGACCGCCGACCGCGTCGCGGTAGCGCTGGGCAGCCATTCACCCGGCCTGCTGGCGCCGGTGGGGGTGCGCATCCCGGTCTACCCGGTAAAGGGATACTCGATCACCGTGCCCATTACCGATCCGCAGTACGCGCCAGAGTCCACCATCATGGACGAGACCCACAAGGTGGCAGTCACTCGCCTGGGCGACCGCATTCGCGTCGGTGGCACGGCCGAACTGGCCGGCTACAGCCTGAACCTGCGCGAAGCGCGCCGCGAGACGCTGAACCACGTCGTCACCGACCTCTTTCCACGCGGGGGTGACATCAGCCAAGCCAGCTTCTGGTGCGGCCTGCGTCCGATGACGCCCGACGGCACGCCGATCATCGGCAAGACGCCGGTGGAAAACCTGTTGCTGGCCACGGGCCACGGCACGCTGGGCTGGACCATGGCCGCCGGCACCGGCCGCGTCATCGCCGACATCGTGTCGGGCAAACCGCCCGACATCGACATCGCCGGCCTGGGAATGGCCCGCTATGGTTGACCGCCCGATCAGCCTGCAGGTCAAGCACCTGCACGACGTGCCGTGGCACGCGCCCGCAGTGGCCGAGATGATCCACCGCGAGTTCTGGACCGACAAGCCCGGCGCCACCGCGGCCGGCATGCAGACCCGCCTGGCCACGGCCGACCACCCCGACCGCCTGCCCTTGTCGCTGGTGGCCCTGCACGGCGGCCAGCCGCTGGGCGTCGTCAACCTCGTGAACGACGACGACGAGAACCGCCCGCAGTGGAAGCCCTGGCTGGCCGGCATGGTGGTGCACAAGGCCTGGCGCGGGCGCGGCGTGGGGTCGGTGCTGGTGCGCGAACTGGTGGAACACGCCCGCCGCCTGGGCTTGCCGCGCGTCTACCTGGGCACCGACGGCCCGGGCTTCTACACCCGGCTGGGCGCGGTGGAGCAAGAGCAGGCACGCGAGGACTTCTGGTTCATGCGCTTCGACCTGTGAGGCAGCCGGCAATCGCATCACCGGACTCGTGCATGTCCAACGCCGGGTTGAACCAGATTTCGTGCGATTTCGCCAGCGCCCCCATCAGATCGCGATGATCAACGGGTAATCAAATGCCTCGCCGACTGGCACCAGCGGCCTGGCGGTTGAAAAGGTTTGTGCTTCGATCAACTTTTTGGCCACGTCGCGCGCTATCTCGATCGTTTCCTGGATCGTTCGACCTTGGGCAATCAGCCCTTGGACCTCGTCGCTTGTTGCCAGATACAACCCCTCAGGCAATTTTTCAATGCGCAGCTGAATGACGTGTTCCATGACGACCCCTCAGGCATGACAGCTGTGTTGAAGCGGCGCGGACCCGGCGGGCCCCGGCACCGATCTCACTGCGATACCAGCACATCGTAGTTCCTTCACCACGCTGCCTGAATTTGCCGCTCCATAAAATCGACCGCATGCCTTCAGTTAAAACTTCAGTCAAACAGAACACGACTTACGCCGAAGCCTCGATTCGCGTGCTAAAGGGCCTGGAGCCCGTCAAGCAGCGGCCCGGCATGTACACGCGCACCGAGAGCCCGCTGCACATCGTGCAGGAGGTCATCGACAACGCCGCCGACGAGGCGCTGGCCGGCCAGGGCAAGCGCATCGCCGTCACGCTGCATGCCGACGGCTCGGTCGGCGTCGACGACGACGGCCGCGGCATCCCCTTCGGCCTGCATCCCGAGGAAGGCGTGGCCGTGCTCGAGATCGTCTTCACGCGGCTGCATGCCGGTGGCAAATTCGACAAGGGCGCGGGCGGCGCCTACAGCTTCAGCGGCGGCCTGCACGGCGTGGGCGTGAGCGTGACCAACGCGCTGGCGCGCCGGCTGGAGGTGACGACCTGGCGCGAAGGCCAGGCCGCGACGCTGGTCTTCGCCGGCGGCGACGTGATCGAGCCATTGCAACTGCGCAAGGCCACGGCCTCAGAACGCCGCCACGGCACGCGCGTGCGGGTGTGGCCCGACGCCAAGTATTTCGAGAACGCCGAGCTGCCCCGCGCCGAGCTCGTGCACCTGCTGCGCAGCAAGGCCGTGTTGATGCCGGGCGTGACCGTAAGCCTGCAAGTCGAGAAGTCGAATGAGACCCAGACTTGGCTGTACCAGGGTGGCCTGCGTGACTATTTGAGCCAGGGCCTGACAGCCGACCCGGTGATCCCGCTCTTCGAAGGCAGTCAGTACGCCACCGCCGGCCGAACTGACGACATCAGCGAGAACTTTGCCGAAGGCGAGGGCGCGGCCTGGTGCGTGGCCTTCACCGACGACGGCGCCACGCTGCGCGAAAGCTACGTCAACCTGATCCCCACGGCCGCCGGCGGCACGCACGAGTCGGGGCTGAAGGACGGCCTGTACGGCGCCATCAAGAACTTCATCGACATGCACGCGCTGCTGCCCAAGGGCGTGAAGCTGATGCCCGACGATGTGTATTCGCGCGCCAGCTTCGTGCTTAGCGCCAAGGTGCTGGACCCGCAGTTCCAGGGCCAGATCAAGGAAAAGCTGAACTCGCGCGACGCCCTCCGCCTGGTCTCGGCCTATGTGAAGCCGGCGCTGGAGCTGTGGCTGAACCAGCATGTGGACTTGGGGCGCAAGCTGGCCGAACTCGTCATCCGCCAGGCGCAGACGCGCCAGCGAGCTTCGCAAAAGGTCGAGAAGCGCCGCGGCTCTGGCGTGGCTGTGCTGCCGGGCAAGCTGACCGACTGCGAGAGCCGCGACCTGCTGCACAACGAGGTGTTCCTGGTCGAAGGCGACAGCGCCGGCGGCAGCGCCAAGATGGGCCGCGACAAGGCGACGCAAGCCGTGCTGCCGCTGCGCGGCAAGGTGCTGAACACCTGGGAAGTCGAGCGCGACCGGCTGTTCGCCAACACCGAGATCCACGACATCGCCGTGGCCATCGGCGTCGATCCGCACGGGCCGGCGGACACGCCTGATTTCAGTGGCCTGCGCTACGGCAAGGTCTGCATCCTCAGCGACGCCGATGTCGATGGGTCGCACATCCAGGTGCTGCTGCTCACGCTGTTCTTCCGCCACTTTCCGCAGCTGGTGTCGCGCGGCCACCTGTACATCGCCAAGCCGCCGCTGTACCGCATCGACGCGCCCGCGCGCGGCAAGCGGCAGGCAGCCAAGATCTACGCGCTGGACGAAGGCGAGCGCGGGTCTGCGCTGGACAAGCTGCGCAAGGAAGGCGCGCGCGAAGGCTCTTGGGCCATCAGCCGTTTCAAGGGCCTGGGCGAGATGAATGCCGAGCAGCTGTGGGAAACCACGCTCAACCCCGAAACGCGCCGCCTGCTGCCGGTGCGCTGGGCCGAGGGCGGCTTCGACGCCACCGCCGCATCGCTGACGCGGCTGATGGGCAAGGGCGAGGCCGCGGCGCGGCGCGAGCTGATGGAGCTGCGCGGCGATGCGGTGGAGGTGGATGTTTGAGTCACTTTCAATGGCTTGCTTTAAGTTGTTTGCTTTTGATCGGCAGCCGAGGCCCGCGTAGAATTTGCCTTGACCAAGTTTGGTCAACCAGGAGCGCGCAATGCAAGTCAACCTGTACGAAGCCAAGACCCGGTTATCGGAACTGGTGGACCAGGCCCACGCCGGGCAGACCGTGATCATTGCCAAGGCCGGTACGCCTATGGCCAAACTGGTGCCCTTGCACGACGGCACAAAGCGAAAGATTAAGTTTGGGTCGATGAAGGGTCAGTTTGAAATGCCTGCTGGCTTCGATGACCCGATGTCTGATGCAGAACTGGCGCTTTGGGAAGGCCGGATCAAGCCGTGAAGCTGCTGCTGGATACCCACATCGTTCTGTGGACGGTGTTGGATGCCCCTGAGTTGACGCGCTCAACGCGCAAGCTGATGCAGGATGCCGACACCGTATTTGTCAGCAGCGTTTCTCTGTGGGAGGTGGCCATCAAGGCCGCAACTGGCAAGCTGCCGGTGGACATCGATCGTCTGCTTGCTGAGTTGCGAGCCTCCGCCTTTCTGCCACTGCCCGTCGTTTGGGAACATGCGGTGGCAGTGCGCGGTTTGCCACCCTTGCATGGCGATCCCTTCGACCGAATGCTCGTGGCGCAAGCGATGACCGAGCCCATGCACCTCGTCACCCACGACGCCCACCTAGCAGCTTATTCACCATTGGTCATGGTGGTCTGAGCCCAGCGCTCTACAAGCCCCGGCACTGCATGCAGCAGATTGCCCTTGTGACTCGAAACTCTCACGCATGAACGATCTCTTCGACTCGCTGCCTGCAGACCCTCCGGACCCCGCCGACCCCCTGCCGCTGGCCGACTACGCCGAGCGCGCTTACCTGGAATACGCGCTGTCCGTCGTCAAGGGCCGCGCCCTGCCCGACGTGTGCGACGGCAACAAGCCGGTGCAGCGGCGCATCCTGTACTCGATGTTCCGCATGGGCCTGGCCTTCACGGGCACGGGCGGCGCCAAGCCGGTGAAGAGTGCGCGCGTGGTGGGCGACGTGCTGGGCCGCTTCCACCCGCATGGCGATCAGGCGGCCTACGACGCGCTGGTGCGGATGGCGCAAGGGTTCTCGCAGCGCTATCCGCTGATCGACGGCCAGGGCAACTTCGGCAGCCGCGACGGCGACGGCGCCGCGGCCATGCGCTACACCGAGGCGCGCTTGTCGCCCATCGCGCGGCTGATGCTGGACGAGATCGACGAAGGCACGGTCGATTTCCAACCCAATTACGACGGCAGCACCGACGAGCCGCGCCTGCTGCCCGCGCGGCTGCCCTTCGTGCTGCTCAACGGCGCCAGCGGCATCGCCGTGGGCCTGGCCACCGAGGTGCCCAGCCACAACCTGCGCGAAGTGGCCGCGGCCACCATCGCGCTGTTGAAAAACGACAAGCTCTCCGACGACGACCTGTTTGCGCTGCTGCCCGCGCCCGACTACCCCGGCGGCGGCCAGATCATCAGCGCCGCAAGCGACATCCGCGAGGCCTACCGCACCGGCCGCGGCAGCCTGAAGGTGCGCGCGCGCTGGGTCATCGAAGACCTGGCGCGCGGCCAGTGGCAGTTGGTAGTGAACCAACTGCCGCCCGGCACCAGCACACAGAAGGTGCTGGAAGAGATCGAAGAGCTGACCAACCCGAAGGTCAAGGCCGGCAAGAAGGCCTTGTCGGCGGAGCAGGTGCAGCTGAAGCAGGCCCTGCTGGCGGTGCTGGACGCCGTGCGCGACGAGTCCGGCCGCGAGGCCGCTGTGCGCCTGGTGTTTGAGCCGAAGAGCCGCACGGTGGGGCAGCAAGAGCTCGTCACCTTGCTCTTGGCGCACACCAGCCTGGAGTGCAGCGCGCCGATGAATTTGACGATGATCGGCGGCGACGGCCGGCCGACGCAGAAGAGCCTGCGCCGCATCCTGGCCGAGTGGATTGCCTTCCGCGCCGCCACCGTGCAGCGTCGCACGCAGCACCGGCTGGCGCGGGTGCTCGAACGCATCCATGTGCTGGAAGGCCGGCAGCTGGTGCTGCTGAACATCGACGAGGTCATTCGCATCATCCGCAACGCCGACGAGCCCAAGCCGGCGCTGGTGGCGCGGTTTGCACTCAGTGAACGGCAGGCCGATGACATCCTGGACATCCGGCTGCGCCAACTGGCGCGGCTCGAGGCCATTCGCATCGAGCAGGAGCTGAAAGAACTGCGCGCCGAGCAGGACAAGCTCGACGAGATCCTGGGCAGCCCGGCGGCGCTGAAGCGCACGGTGATCCGCGAGATCGAGCAGGACGCCAAGACCCACGGCGACGCGCGACGCACGCTGCTGCAGGAAGAGAAGAAGGCCGTGGCCGAGGTGCGCGTGGTCGACGAGCCGGTGACGGTGGTGGTCAGCCTGAAAGGTTGGGTGCGCGCGCTGAAGGGGCACGAGATCGACGCCGCCACGCTGGCCTTCAAGGCCGGTGATGGGCTGTACGGCGTGTTCGCCTGCCGCAGCGTGGACGCCCTGCTGGTGCTGGGCAGCAACGGGCGTGCGTACAGCGTGGCCGCCGGGCTGTTGCCGGGTGGGCGGGGTGACGGCGTGCCCATCACCACGCAGGTGGATCTGGAGACCGGCAGCACCGTGGCGCACTACTTTGCCGGCGCGGCCGAGTCCCGGCTGCTGTTGGCCAACACCGGCGGCTATGGCTTGCTGGCGCGTGCGGGCGATCTGATCGGCCGCAACAAGGGCGGCAAGGCGTTCCTCACGCTGGATGCCACCGAGCGCCTGCTGCCGCCGGCGGCGGTGGACCCCGCCCACGCCCAGGTGGGCTGCCTGGCTGCCGATGGCCGGTTGCTGGTGTTCGGCCTGGACGAGCTCAAGATGCAGCCCGGTGGCGGCCGGGGCCTGACGCTGATGGACGTCGACGCCAAGGCACCGCTGTTGTCGGCGGTGTCGTTCGCGCAGGCCTTGCGTGTGGTGGGCAGCGGGCGTGGCGGGAAGCCGAGGGAAGAAGACCTCAAAGCGGCCATGTTGAAGATTCACGTCGGCAAGCGGGCCCGCAAGGGCCGCGCGGTGGAAGGCCTGCAGAAGGTGCTTCGACTGCTGCCGATCTGAGTGCGTGAAGTGGCCAACTCAGGCGAATCGTGCTTCCGTGACTTGCGTCACTGGCAGATGTCGCACCGCGCCTCCCAGACACCGCGTTTCGGGGATGCAGTGAAGCCCTGCCGACCCTAGTCTTCTCTCATCGGTCCAGCACACCCCCGTGCCGGGCCTCGAAAGGGAAGACCATGGGTACCTATTGGATTCGCAGCGCCGCTGTCGCGGCCCTGGCAGCAGCCAGCCTTCAAGCGCACGCCGCCACCGTCACGCTCACCGGCTGGGCATTCGGCAACGGCAACAACGTCGCTGCCACGGGACACAGCGGCGCGGCCGGTGCCTTCCGTGGCGCGCTGTCGGATGCCGGCACGGCCAACACCAGCAGCTTCGTCACCTACTGCATCGAGTTGAGCGAATCTTTCTCGTTCAGCCAAACGCCGATGGTGAACTTCGCGGTGGTCGACGGCGCCAGCTACTTTCAAAGCCGCCGCAGCGATGCCGGCATCGCCGAGCGTCTGGGCCGGTTGCTGACATTCGTGTCCCAGGACCCGACGCGGGTGGACTCGGCCGCCGAATCGACGTCCATGCAGCTCGCGGTGTGGAACATGGTCTACGACGCCGACTGGACTGTTTCTGCCAACAGCAGTTTTCGCGACTCCTCGCCGTTTCGCACTTATGCCGACACTTTGTTGGCCGGTGCGCAGAGCGTGACCGCAAGCAATTTCAACGTGTTCGCGCTTGAACGTGCCGGCACCCAGGATTTTCTGCTGGCTACGCAGCGATTTGCGCGCAGCAGCAGCCTGGACGCCAGCCAGGTGCCCGAGCCTGCCAGCCTGGCGCTGGTGGCGGTGGCGCTGGCGGGTCTGGGGGTGGTGGCGCGCAGTCGCGGCCCGAAGCGCGCCGTCAAGCGCGCGGGTGCAGCAGCAGCTTGACGGCAATCGCCGTCAGCAGCAAGAACGCCAGCAGGCTCCAGGCCTCGTAGGGCAGGCCCCACAGCTTCACGGCGGCGTCGGCGCAGCTGGCCCAGGCCGCGAAGACGTCGGGCAGCCGGGCGTCCAGCCCGCTGGCCGACATGATGCGGTCAGCCAGCGTCAGCTTGCAGCTGGTGTCTGAGGTCGCCACGAAGTGCTGCCACAGCGCCGCGCCGGCCCCGGCCACCGCGCCCAGCAGCATCGCGCCCGCGGCCACGCGGCGGGCGGCCGGTGCGCTGAGCGCCGCGCCCAGCAGCGCGGCGGCTGCCACCACGACGAAGATCAAACGCTGCAGCACGCACCACGGGCAGGGCAGCATGCCCAGCGCGTGTTGCGTGTACAGCGCCGTGCCCACCACGCCCAGGCTCAGCGCCGCGGCGGCGAGAAACAGCCGTGCCGGGTGCCCCGGGATCGTCATGCCAGTTCGGCGACGAGTTCGATCTCGACGCAGGCGCCCATCGGAATCTGCGCCACGCCGAAGGCACTGCGCGCATGCGCGCCCACCTGCGGCCCGAAGACCTCGCCCAGCAACTCGCTGCAGCCGTTGGTGACCAGGTGGTGTTCGGTGAACGTGGCCGTGCTGTTCACCAGGCTCAGCACCTTGACGATGCGCACCACGTTGTCCAGCCCGCCGGCGGCGGCCTGCAGCGTGCCCATCAGGTCGATGGCGATGGCGCGGGCGGCGGCCTTGCCGTCTTCGGTGGTCATGGTCAGGCCCAGCTGGCCGACCCAGGGCACGCCGGCACGGCGCGCGATATGGCCGGAGATGAACACCAGCTTGCCCGTGCGCACGAACGGCACGTAGGCAGCGGCGGGCACGGAAACCGGGGGCAGGGTGATGCCCAGGGCTTGCAGGCGGGCTTCTATGGTCATGGTCGTCCTTCAGTGATGGAGCCGGAACAGGCCCGGGAACAGGCGCGCGCATCCTACACTTTGAAGATGCAAAGCCATGGCCAGCCCGGGTTCGAGCCCGGCGCCCAGGGCATGCTGCTGGCGCTGGCCTGGTTGCTGGGCGTGGCCCTGCAACTGCAGCAGCCGGCGTTGTGGCACCCGCCCGGCGTGGCCGCTGCGGGGCTGGCAGCGTTGCTGGTTGCGGTGTCGGCCTGGCGCTGGCGGCGGCGCAGTGCGGGGCCGGCGGCGATCGCGGTGATGGTGTTGGTGATGGTGATCACGGCAGTGGCGCTGGCCACCGCGGGCTTCGCGCTCACCCACACGCGTGCGGCCTGGCGCCTGGCCCAGGCGCTGCCGCCAGCACTAGAGGGCCAGGACCTCGTCGTCACCGGGGTGATATCGCAACTGCCGCAGTCCAGTCTGAACGGCACGCGCTTCGTCTTCGACGTCGAACACGCCTCGCACCAAGGCGCACCGGTGGCCGTGCCCGAGCGGCTGTCACTGGGCTGGTACCGAGGCGCGGAGGCCGATGCGCTCATCGCCGCGCCACCGGTCGAGCTGCGCGCCGGCCAGCGCTGGCAGCTCACGGTGCGCCTGCGCCAGCCGCATGGCTTGCTCAACCCGCACGGCTTCGACTTGGAGCTGTGGCTGTTCGAGCAGGGCATCCGCGCCGGGGGCTCGGTGCGGGCCACGGCAGGCGCGGTGAATCGTCTGCTGGCCGAGTCGGTGGGGTACCCGGTGGAACGCGCACGGCAGGCGCTGCGCGACGCCATCGACCTGCAGGTGGCCGACCCGCGTGCGGCCGGCGTGTTGGCCGCGCTGGCCATCGGCGACCAGGCCGCCATCGCACGCGCCGACTGGGACCTGTTCCGCACCACCGGCGTGGCGCACCTGATGTCGATCTCGGGCCTGCACGTCACCATGTTCGCCTGGCTGGCCGGTGGGCTGGTGGGTGCGCTGTGGCGGCTCAGCCCGCGCCTCTTGCGAGCCTGCCCGGCCCCACGCGCGGCCGCCTGGGCGGGCCTGGGCCTGGCTGCGGGTTACGCGCTGCTGGCCGGCTGGGGCGTGCCGGCGCAGCGCACGGTGTGGATGATCGGCGTGGTGGTGGCCCTGCGCAGCCTGGGCCTGCGCTGGCCGGTGCCCGCGGTGCTGCTGGCTGCGGCGTGGGTCGTGACGGCGCTGGACCCCTGGGCGCTGCTGCAGCCGGGCTTCTGGCTGTCGTTCGCGGCGGTGGGGCTGCTGGTCGCGTCCGAGCCGGCAGCGTCCGCCCGCGTCACGGCCCAGCCCGCCAGCCGGACCCGGCGCGGGCTGACTCACCTGCGCAGCGGCCTGCGCACCCAGCTCATCGCCAGCGTGGGGTTGGCGCCGCTGTCGATGGTCTTCTTCCAGCAGGTGTCCGTGGTGGGGTTCCTGGCCAATCTGGTGGCCATCCCGGCGATCACCTTGCTGATCACCCCGCTGGCCCTGCTGGGCGTGCTGCTGGCGCCGCTGTGGACGGCGGCCGCCGCACTGGTGCAGGGCCTGTCGGGAGGGTTGCAATGGCTGGCCGGGTGGCCCGGTGCGGTGTGGACGGCGGCCGCTGCGCCTTTCTGGGCAATGGCCTGCGGGCTGCTGGCCGGTTTGTTGGCGCTGCTGCCGCTGCCGTGGCGCTTGCGCGCGCTGGGCCTGCCTTTGATGCTGCCGCTGCTGTGGCCCCCGGTGCCGCGGCCCGCTCAAGGGCAGTTCGAGATGGTGGCGGCCGATGTCGGCCAGGGCACGGCCGTGCTGCTGCGCACCCGCAGGCATTTGCTGGTCTACGACACCGGGCCGGCGTACACGCCTGAGGCCGACGCGGGGGGGCGCGTGCTGCTGCCGCTGCTGCGCGCGCGCGGCGAGTCGGTGGTCGACCTGTTGATGATCAGCCACCGCGACACCGACCACGTGGGCGGCGCGGCGTCGCTGGTCGCCGGGGTGCCGGTGCGGGCGCTGAGCAGTTCCTTGCTCGACGAGCACCCGCTGCGCGGCCGCGGCCTGCCGCACACGCGTTGCGAAGCGGGGCAGGCCTGGGAATGGGACGGCGTGCATTTCGAGGTGCTGCACCCGACGGCCAGTGACTTCGAGCGCACCCGGCCGTCCAACGCGCTGAGCTGCGTGCTGCGCGTGCAGGGCAGCGTGAGCAGCGTGCTGCTGACCGGCGACATCGAAGCCGCGCAGGAAGCAGCCCTGCTGCAGCGGCTGGCGCCCGCTGCGCTGGCCAGCCAGGTGCTGCTGGTGCCGCACCACGGCAGCCGGACGTCGTCGACCGCTGCCTTCATCGCCGCCGTGTCGCCGGCCACCGCGGTCGTGCAGGCGGCTTACCGCAGCCGCTACGGCCACCCGGCGCCCGACGTGCTGCGCCGCTACGACGATCGCGGCATTCATCTCATGCGTTCCGACCGCTGCGGTGCTTTCACACTCGAGCCCGATGGCGCCGGTGTTTGCGAGAGGCAGGCGGCGCGCCGTTACTGGCATCATCCCGACACATCGCCGACCCAGCCCGCCGTGCCCCTGCAGAACCCCTGAACCGGCAGCCGGTGGCCCGGAGCTTGCGAGCCCCCAGCGTCGACATCCGCCCCACCGCCCAGGAGCCCAGAACCCGTGTCCATTCATGTCGCGCTGAACCATGTCACCCACTACCGCTACGACCGCCGCGTGGCCCTGGGGCCCCAGGTGGTGCGCCTGCGCCCGGCGCCGCATTGCCGCAGCCACATCCTGAGCTACACGCTGCGCGTCGAGCCGGCGCAGCACTTCATCAACTGGCAGCAGGACCCGTTCTCCAACCACCTGGCGCGGCTGGTGTTCCCCGAACCGACGCGGGAATTCAAGGTCACGGTCGACTTGGTGGCCGAGATGGCCGTCTACAACCCGTTCGATTTTTTTCTTGAGCCTGACGCCGAGAACTTCCCCTTCGCCTACGGCGCCGAGTTGGCACACGACCTGCTCCCCTACCTGGTCAAGGAGCCCTTCACCGAGCACACGCCCCTGTTCAAGGCCCTGGTGGACAGCATCTCGCTCGAAGAGGTGCGCACGATCGACTTCATCGTCGGCCTGAACCAGCGCCTGCAACACGACATCAAGTACCTCATCCGCCTGGAGCCGGGCGTGCAGACGCCCGAGGTCACGCTGGCCAACGCCAGCGGTTCGTGCCGCGACACCGGCTGGCTGCTGGTGCAGCTGCTGCGCCACCTGGGGCTGGCCGCGCGCTTCGTGTCGGGTTACCTGATCCAGCTCAAGCCCGACGTGAAGTCGCTCGACGGGCCCTCGGGCACCGAGGTCGATTTCACCGACCTGCATGCCTGGTGCGAGGTCTACCTGCCTGGTGCAGGCTGGATCGGTCTGGACCCGACCTCGGGCCTGATGGCCGGCGAAGGCCACATCCCCGTGGCCTGCACGCCCGAGCCTTCCACGGCCGCGCCCATCAGCGGCGCGGTCGACGAGTGCGAAGTCACGTTTTCGCACCACATGCAGGTCACGCGCATCTACGAGAGCCCGCGCGTCACCATGCCCTACACCGACGCGCAGTGGCGCGCCATCGTCGACCTCGGCCACAGCGTGGACGCGCAGCTGCAAGCCCAGGACGTGCGCCTGACCATGGGCGGCGAGCCGACCTTTGTGGCGGTGGACGACCGCGAGGCCGCCGAGTGGAACACCGACGCGCTGGGCCCCACCAAGCGCGGCTTCGCCACTGAACTCGTGCAACGGCTGCTGGCCAAGTACGGGCAGGGCGGTTTCCTGCACTTCGGCCAAGGCAAGTGGTACCCCGGAGAGCAGTTGCCGCGCTGGGCCCTGCAGATCTGCTGGCGTGCCGACGGCCAGCCTTGCTGGAACGACCCCAGCCTGTTCGCCGACGAGCGCGACGACCGCCGCTACACCAGCGACGACGCGCAGCGCTTCATCACCACGCTGACACGCCGCCTCGGCCTGGACCCGCGTTTCGTGCTGCCAGCCCATGAAGACACCTGGTACTACCTGTGGCGCGAGCGCCGTTTGCCGATCAACGTCGACCCTTTCGATTCGCGGCTGGACGACGAGCTGGAGCGCGCGCGCCTGCACCGGGTCTTCACGCAGGGCCTGGACGCCACCGTGGGCTACCTGCTGCCGCTGAAGCGCACATGGGAAGTCGGGCACGTGCAGACGGCCGGCCCGGCCTGGATGACCGGGCCCTGGTTCTTGCGCGACGAGCGGCTGTACCTGATGCCCGGCGATTCGCCGATGGGTCTGCGCCTGCCGCTCGATTCACTGCCTTGGGCGGCCAAGGGCGAGTTGGCGCACCTCGGCGAGCCCGACCCCTTTGCGCCGCGCAGCGACCTGCCGTCGTCGGCGGCGCTGCGCACGCAGCAGGCTTTGAAGTCGGGCCCGGCCGGCGGCTACGTCAGCGCCACCGCCGTGGCCGGCAACGGCCCGGGCGTCGAGCGCATGGGCACCGCGCACGACCCCATCGCCGCCCACCCGCGCAACCCGTTGTCCACACCCAGCCGCTTCGAATCGGCCGGTGAGCTCACCCGCACCGCGCTGTGCGTGGAAGTGCGCGACCCGCAGCGCGGCAACGGCCCGAAAGCCGAGCTTGAGGCCGAAAGTGAGGCCGAGGCCAAGCACGGTGGCAAGCGCGGCGTGCTGTATGTCTTCATGCCGCCGCTGCGCTTCCTCGAGGACTACCTGGAACTGCTGGCCGCCATCGAGGCCACCACGGCCGAACTGGGCTTCAAGATCGTCCTCGAAGGCTACCCGGCCCCGCGCGACCCGCGGCTGAAGGTGCTGGCCGTGACGCCCGACCCCGGCGTGATCGAGGTCAACATCCACCCGGCTTCAAGTTGGGAAGAGCTCGTGGACCACACCGAGTTCTTGTACGACGCCGCGCACCGCACGCGCCTGAGCACCGAGAAATTCATGCTCGACGGCCGCCACACCGGCACCGGCGGCGGCAACCATTTCGTGCTGGGCGGGGCCACGCCGGCCGACAGCCCCTTCCTGCGCCGGCCAGACGTGCTGGCCAGCCTGCTGACGTACTGGCACAACCACCCGTCCTTGAGCTACCTGTTCAGCGGCATGTTCATCGGCCCGACCAGCCAGGCGCCGCGCTTCGACGAGGCGCGCGACGACCAGGTGTACGAGGTCGAACTCGGGCTGGCGCAGATCGAGCGCCAGATGAAGCTGTACGCCGGCTCGGTGCCGCCGTGGCTGGTCGACCGCACGCTGCGCAATCTGCTTATCGACGTCACCGGCAACACCCACCGCAGCGAGTTCTGCATCGACAAGCTGTATTCGCCCGACAGCGCCACCGGTCGCCTGGGCCTGCTGGAACTGCGCGCCTTCGAGATGCCGCCGCACGCGCGCATGAGCCTGGCGCAGCAGCTGCTGCTGCGCGCGCTGGTGGCCTGGTTCTGGCGCGAGCCTTACCGAGGCCGCGGCCACACGCGGCTCACACGCTGGGGCACGGGGCTGCACGACCGCTTCCTGCTGCCGACCTTCGTGCAGATGGACTTCGACGACGTCATGGCCGATTTGCGCGCGGCTGGCCTGCCCTTCGACACCGCGTGGTTCGCGCCGCACCTGGAGTTCCGCTTTCCGCTGATCGGCGAGGTGGCCACCATGGGCATCGGCCTGACGCTGCGCACGGCGCTCGAGCCCTGGCACGTGATGGGCGAGGAAGGCGCGCCCGGCGGCACGGTGCGCTATGTCGATTCGTCGCTGGAACGCATTGAATTGAAGGTGAACGGCCTGAACGACAACCGCCACGTCGTCACCGTCAACGGCCAGGCCGCGCCGCTGCAGCCCACCGGGCGCATCGGCGAATTCGTCTGCGGCGTGCGCTACCGCGCCTGGCAGCCGCCGTCGGCGCTGCACCCTGGCATTGCGCCGCACGCGCCGCTCACGGTGGACATCGTCGACCGCTGGCAGCAACGCTCACTGGGTGGCTGCCGCTACCACGTGGCGCACCCGGGCGGCCTGAGCTACGAGGATTTCCCCGTCAATTCGTACACGGCAGAGAGCCGGCGGCTGGCGCGCTTCTTCCGCTTCGGCCACACCCCGGGCAAGATGAACGTGCAGCCCGCGGCACCGAGCCGCGAGTTCCCCTTCACGCTCGACCTGCGTCTGGGCTGAGGGGCCGCTGCCGGTGCCTTATCGCCAGAGTCAGAGTCAGAGACAAGGTCCGGGTCAGGGTCATTCGCAAGCCAGCCTGCCGTTCGGCACGGGCAGCCGCCAGAGTGCTGCCGAACTCGCGGCCGATCTCGCCACCCACACTTTGCTGCAGCAGGCATTGCCCGCCGAGCCCGGCGTGTGGGACGAATTGCGCCAACCCGGCGCCGGGCTGCGCGCACCGTGGCAGGCCTTTGCCCGCCACCTGCAGCCGCCGGCCGGCGAGGCCGTGTCGGCCGACCTGAACCGCCGCGTCGCCCAGGTGGCGCAGCAGATACGGCTGGACGGCGTCACCCACAACGTGTTCAGCGAAGCCGGCGTGGCCAGCCGGCCGTGGTCGCTGGAGCTGCTGCCGCTGATGATCGAGCCGGCCGACTGGGCCGCCATCGAGGCCGGCGCCGTGCAGCGGGCCGAGCTGCTGCAGTTGATGCTTGCCGACTTGTATGGCCAGGGTTCGAACAGTCAGCGGTTGCTGCGCGAAGGCTTGCTGCCGCCCGCCCTGCTGCTGCGCCACCCGGGCTGGCTGCGGCCCATGCAGGGCGTGCGACCGCCCGGTGGCATGCACCTGTACATCGTGGCATTCGACCTGGCGCGCGGCCCCGACGGCCGCTGGTGGGTGGTGGCCCAGCGCACGCAGGGGCCGTCAGGGCTGGGCTACGTGCTGCACAACCGGCTGGTCATTTCGCGCCAGTTCCCCGACGCATTCCGCGACCTGCGGGTGCAGCACATCGCCAGCAGCTACCGCCGCTTGCTCGACAGCCTGGAGCAGGCCGCCGCGCAGGTGGCCGGTGGCGACACGCCGCGCGTGGTGCTGCTCACGCCCGGGCCCTACAGCGAGACCTATTTCGAGCACGCCTACCTGGCGCGTTACCTGGGCCTGCCGCTGGTGGAGGGCGGCGACCTGACGGTGCGCGGCGAGCGCTTGTTCCTGAAGACCGTGGACGGCCTGGAGCCCGTGCACGGCGTGCTGCGCCGGCTGGACGACGACTGGTGCGACCCGCTGGAACTGCGGCCCGATTCGGCGCTGGGCGTGCCCGGCCTGCTGCAAGCCGCGCGCGCCGGCACGGTGGTGACGGCCAATGCACTGGGCAGCGCCTTCCTCGAGTCGCCCGCCATCCAGGGTTTCCTGCCCGGCATCTCGCGGCGGTTGACGGGGCAGGACCTGCTGTTGCCGTCGCTGCCCACCTGGTGGTGCGGCGAAGCGGCGGCGCGGCAAGACGTGCTGCGCAAGCTGGACGGCAAGTTTCTGCGCAGCACTTTTCCGCGCGACGGGCGCACGTCGCAGGTGCATGGGCCCGGCGACGCGCACATCGACAGCGACCCCGACGCCTGGACGGTGCAGGGCCGGCTGCGATTTTCGCGCGCGCCCATCTGGGCCGAAGGCGCCTTGCTGCCGCGCCCGGCCATGGTGCGCGTGTACGCCATTGCCGACGGCGCCGGCCGCTGGCACATGGTGCCCGGTGGCATGACGCGCGTGGCGCAGCGTGAGGACAGCAGCGTGTCGATGCAGCGCGGCGGCAGCAGCCTGGACACCTGGGTGCTGACAAACGGGCCGGTCGACACCTTCTCGATGCTGCCGGTACGCCTGAGCGTGGACGACATCGCGCGCCGCCGCGGCCCGGTCAGCAGCCGCACGGCAGAAAGCCTGTTCTGGCTTGGGCGCTACACCGAGCGCACCGAACAACTGGTGCGTCTGGCGCGGGCCACGCTGGTGCTCATCAACGCCGACACCGACGCCACACCGGCGATGATGCAGGCGCTGTCGATGCTGGCCGTGCGCAGCGGCCTGGCGCCCGTGGGCGTGCCGACGCTGGTGCAGGCGCCGCACCTGTTCGAGCGTGCGGTGCTGGCCGGGCTGGCGGCTGAAAAGGGCAGCTACAGCGTGGCCTACAACCTGGCCGCGCTGGAACAAAGCGGGCATGTGCTGCGCGAACGGCTGTCGCCCGAGCAATGGGGCCTGATACGCGCCCTGCGCG
>ENA-OFCE01000452-OFCE01000452.1-metagenomes-genome-assembly--contig:-NODE-452-length-26930-cov-25.441526_pt1 | contig 26930 bp, 26 predicted proteins | sample MGYA00153388_OFCE01 | MGnify analysis MGYA00153388 | reverse complement strand
TCCCTTGTTTAGTAACTATAGCATTTTCTATACTCTTTGAGCGGGAAGGGAGTAGCTAAACGGAAAATTAGGACTAAAGTCCTTACTACAAACCAGACGAATCACCTCTATTCGTAGTGAGGACTTTAGTCCTTCTTAGCTAAACGGAAAATTAGGACTAAAGTCCTTACTACAAACCATAGGATAAAGTGCGTACTACACACCCTACAGACTTCATATTAATTCCCAAATCCGTGCAGGAGTCAACTCTTCGACATTCCTCAAGACTGATACAGAACCAGCATTTTTTAGAGCCACACTATAAGCCTCGCAGCGCACAACATCATCCAAAACGTGAGGTGGCAAAATTCCGATTCCCAGCCAAACCCGATTTGGTTGCAATTGCCGCGCTTTGACGATCGTGTAAATATCAGCAACAGTATCTCCGGCATAAATCACGGGCAAATTCTTTGCTAAACCGTGCAGGTTTTCTAACTGTTGAATTGCCTCAAAAAGTCCAGTCGGATCTGGTTTTCCTGGTGCATCTTCCATCGCCACCAAGACAGGAGAATTTAAGCCCAGTTTCCCTGACAAAACATAAGCAGCTTCATCACGCATCGCACCGCTAAAAAATCCCCAAACAATCCCCCCAACTGTTAAATTTTCGAGGTAAGCCGGACTTAACAGCAGGGGTTCGTCACAAATATAACCAGTCCAATTTTGTTCATCGGGCCCGCGATAGCGACTTTGAAAAAAAGCCACTAATTCGTCATAGTTAAAAGAGAGTTGGTTTCTCGATCGCCCAATTCCCTCAAAATAACGGCAAACAAACTCGAAAGACGCTTCCCAGTCATTATTCCACACTCCCTCGGACTTCAGAGAGTCGATATCCACAGAATTTGGGCGAAAAGCACCCGCCGTGAAATGCTCCACCGCATCTGCAAGCGCGCGCCTGTAGGAACCGGAGACATCCCGCACCACACCGTCAATGTCGAAGACTACAATAACTCTGTTCACAACTTAACTATCCTTGTACATTGGGCGAGTGAAAGCACAAATTTTATCTGTTTCCAGCCCCTCAGCGACCTTAAACCTAGCCGCACCACAAAACTTTTAATCAGAAATGAGTCATTTCTGAACAGAATGTGGTACACTTAGCGATTGTAGAAATTTTTAACAAGTTCGATCGGAACCCTGGAGGTTTGCTTGTCCAAGTTCATCTTAAAAGTTCTCTGGCTAGAAGAGAATGTTGCCCTCGCCGTTGACCAAGTTGTCGGTAAAGGAACTAGCCCGCTGACAGCTTACTTTTTCTGGCCCCGCAAAGATGCGTGGGAAGAACTCAAAAACGAACTCGAAGCCAAACACTGGATTGCTGACAACGATCGCGTCGAAGTCCTCAACCAAGCCACAGAAGTCATCAACTACTGGCAAGAAGAAGGCAGACGGCGCCCGATGACTGAAGCTCAGTCAAAGTTCCCCGAAGTGACTTTTACCGGCAGCAACTAAGCCCAGCTTTCAGTTGCTCCCATATAAATTGTCTGTTCTAGCTAATGTGGGGAAGGAGAGAGGGGAGAAGCCGAGAAGATTTAACGCTTTGCTTTTTCCACCTCGCCGTGAAACATACAATTTAAATGTGTTACAGCTTATCAAAATACTAACTCCGATTTTCAGGCATACTCGGGTTTTGGGTTTGGTCAATTTGAGAGTTATTGAAAATAAAGTAGCATCGGAATTAATATTACCCGAAATCAGGACACGGCAGTGCCGTGTCCCTACAATGTTATTTTCGGTAGAAATCAGGAGACGGCAGTGCCGTGTCCCTACCTCGATCGATTGTAGGGAAACGGCACTGCCGTCTCCTCTATATCATTCCGGCTACGCCGGAATTGATATCATTGACTATCAGCTATAGTAGGGTGCGTCAGCTTCGGCAATCTGGGCTACCCATCCAATCCCTACCAACTGACGCACCCTACTACCAATTCCCCGTTATCCATTCACAAAAACGATCGCCGTAAGCTGACTTTGACTTACACCCTGCACGATGCCCAAATAATTACTGCCAGATTTAATCGCCGTAGAAGCGAGGGTTGCGCCTCCATCCAACTGCAAACTCACCGCTTCAAAAGTCAAGTTGGCAAATCCCATCCCGTCAGTCAAACCAATTTTATCCCCAGCCACAAAATCGGTAATCACATCCGCGCCAATTAAAGTAGTCGCAGCAGACAAACCTCCCGCCAGAATAAACGTATCATTCCCAGCACCGCCGGTCAGAATATCTTGCCCGCGATCGCCCGCCAACAAATCGTCGCCGTTACCGCCAATCAAGATATCATCTTCTTTGCCGCCGCGAATGGTATCGTTGCCGTCTCCTCCGATCAGTCGATCGTTATCGTTGTTGCCGGTGATAAAATCATTACCAGCACCCCCATCAATTAAATCTGAATCTTTACCACCCGATAAACTGTCATCGCCACCAGCACCATTAATTGTATCCGCACCTTGCATCCCATTAATAATATCAACACCCGCTCCCCCGGTGAGATTATCTTTACCGGAAAGGGCAAAAATTGGCAATCCCGCAGCACTTGCCGGTAACAAAGTATCCCCACCATCAGATAGGAAATAATTGCCACCGCTAGCTGTATTTTTGGGTGCGGTTGTCGGACTGCCATCCCCTGTAGCATTGGGGATTGGTGATGTAATAGATATCGCGCTTGATATAGGAGTTGGTGTGGGAGTTGGTGTGGGAGTTGGTGTGGGAGTTGGTGTGGGAGTTGGTGTGGGTGCGGGATTGACACTACCGTCAAGGGAACTGGCAAAAACTTGCGTCCAATAATGATTGAAATTGACACTACCAGTATCGTTGGCTAAGAAATAGTAACCGATCCCAATTTCTTTGAGATTGGGGTTAAGAATATTAGCCCGGTGGCCGCTGCTGTTCATCCACGATGATACAACTGCCTCGGGTGTAGACGATCCCGCAGCAATGTTTTCGGCGGCTGATGAGAATTTATAGCCCGTTGCAGTAATCCGACTTCCCATTGACGAACCATCTTTTCCAGTATGATCAAAGAAGTCTTGCAGTGCCATATTTTGGGTGTGAGTTGCCGCCGCATTTAGTAACTGAGTATTTAAGGTTAGCGGGGACAAACTCAATTTGCTGCGTTCGATGTTGGTAAGTTCTAAAACTCTATTAATAAAGTTTTGATTGGTTGGATTTGGTACGACTTGAGAGGCCGATCGCTCTCCTATTAAAATGTCCAAAGACTGAGAATCGAAATTTGGTAATTGTTGAGACATGGGGATAATTAATTGCTTTAAGACTTGGTTTTGCTGGTAGATGGCTTACCTTCTTAACGATATTTTCCCCGATCGCTCGCTGGTTAGGTACAATTCCATAATTGTGTTGATCCCGGCTGCTGCTGTATCTGTTCTCATTATAGCTGTTATCAAACTGTAGATGTCAATAGATTTTAGTAGAATTATATAAATTCTGGTTGCGCCAGAATGACAAGCGAGAAAAGGGCACTGCCGTGTCCTGATTTCGGATTAATTCCGATGCAACCGGAATTGATATTACTATTCAAAAATCTGCCCCTTAAATTAAGTAAATTCACTTAAAAAAAAACTCACATCGATCGCCGTGAGTGAATTTATCAACAAAACTTAAGTATTAACTCTATCTTTAGGGTGCGCATTGCGCACCTTACTCCTACCTATTCTGAATCTAATTCAAAAGTTTAAAAACACGCCTTAGCCTCCTGAGCAACTTGCTCAACTTCATCTTTGGCGAGAATTCCCAAAGCCGCTTCTGCTTCGGCACCGCCCAACCGCCCCAGGGCTTGGGCAACTCTGTAACGAATCTGCCAATCGGCATTGGATGCGTAGGGGAGTAGCAGCGGTAGGGCGCGTTTATCTCCCAATTCTCCTAATGCACTGATGGCAATAGTTTGGATCAAGTCGTTTTCAGAAGTAAGGGCATTTTCTAACATCGGAAAGGCTTTTGGATCGCCCATTTCGCCCAAAGCTGCGACGATGCTCAGTTGCACCAGCCATTCAGATGTGCTGCTATAAACTTGCTCCAAATCAGATAAAGCATCGGTCAATTTCAGAGCACCCAAAGCATCGGCGGCTGCTGCTTGCACGTCGGGTTCGGGGTCATTGTGCAAGCAGTTTCGGAGCACATCTAAAGCGTTTGGCAAATTTTGCGTGCCGAGGGTTGATACTTGGCTGACTGCTGCGTAGCGAACGCGGACGTTTTTGTCGCCGATCGCAATTTGAATCAAATTATAGGCAATCGCAGGATCTAGTTGACGCAGTTGGTTGACTGCTCGCAGCCTTTCGCCAAAATCCTCGGAATTCAGCAATTGTTCGACAGATTCAGGGGTAATACTCATGGAATTTTAAAATTGGTAATTGGGAAGAAGGAAGAAGGAAGAAGGAAGAAGGAAGAAAAAGCCAGAAAGAAAAAATAGCTATCGGCGTATTCCTGATTTCTGTATCGTGAATTTAGGTATTTGATAATTACTAAAAACGAGCGAGATTGAAGGAGCGATCGACTTATTGTCTGATACAGCCGTTCAACTGCAACAGTTAATTAAGATTCGGCCGCCATCGATCGGATAATATCTCCCCTAGTGAGGATGCCGATTACTTTGCCCGCAGTATCGACTACTGGTAATCGATGGATACTACGGTCGTGCATCAATTTTGCAGCTTCTGGGAGAGATTTGTCGGGCCCGATGGTAACTGGCTCTTTACTCATCGCTTCTCCTACTGTTTGTCCTAAAGCCTTGTGGAGTTCTCGCTCGTAACGACCTGGATTTTCTAGGTAAATTACACTATCGAGTACCATGATATAAGCGGGCGGAGTAACGCCGGTTTCGCGCCACATCAAGTCGGTTTCGGAGATGACTCCTACCAACAAACCATTGTCATCGACGACGGGAAGACCACTAATACGTCGATCGGCTAAAATTTTAATGGCTTCGTTCAAAGGCATTTCGGGTCGCGCTAAGATCGGTTCGCGGCTCATCAGATCGGCTACTGTTTTTGGCATGATTGGCGATTTATTGAGTTGTTGCTCCAAATCAGATCATATAAGGAAACCGCGACACAGACTGAAGAAAGGCAGAAGGTAGAAGGAAGGAAAAATTTTGAATGCCAGAATTTTGCTGTTTTTTTCGATCGCACTCTGAAATTCTGTCGCGCCGGGCGATCGGGCTGTCAAGATTGTTAAGATATCTTAAACAGCCGATAAATCCTTACCGATGTCAGAATATCCAGCCCAAGAAACAGACTCCGAACCAGAAGCGCGCTGTGTATTGGTTTGCCAGTATCAATCTTGCCTGAAAAATGGTTCAGCAGCAGTGTTAGCAGCTTTTGAAGCCCAACAAGTTCCAGGGGTGACAGTGAAGGGCTGTAGCTGTCAGGGACAGTGCAACACTGGCCCGACTGTGCGAGTTACCCCAGACGAAATCTGGTATTGTCGAGTTAAACCAAGTGATGTACCGTTAATTGTGGAACAGCACCTGAAAGATGGAAAACCTGTAGAGGCGCTGTTCAATCCAAGAATTCATATGCGTTATTATTATTAATCTTGATTTGATGGAAGTGCTCATTTCCAGCTATAGCGCATCTAATTTGGACGTTGCTGATTTGGAGTACGATTTGCTTCCGAAATTTAGTAGGGGCAATTCATGAATTGCCCCTACTCTAAATTTCAGGGATTACCTAAAGAATGAGAATTAAATAACTTGCATTTTTTGTAGGTTGGGTTGAAGCATGAACCCAACCTACGGAAGTTATTTAATCCACGATCCTAAGCGAGTGAATCATACCTATTAGTAGGGACACGGCACTGCCGTGTCCCTACACTTCACTGGAATACGCTGTAATTTGAATAGTGATTATTATGGAAATTGTGCTGTGAAAATCAAAGGAATTGCGCTCAGTTTATTAATGCTAGTGTTGGGGCGGACTCCGCAGGTAGTCGCTCAAACGGCGACGGTTGCTGGGGATATTTGTCCTGGAGAATTGGGGGCGCAAATAGATGCGATCGCCAACCGTGCTGAATTTAGCCGATCGCGCTGGGGAATTTTGATTCAACCTCTATCTTCTACCGCAACTCTCTACAGTCGTGACTCCCAAAAATACTTTATTCCAGCATCCAATGTCAAGCTGCTAACCACAGCCGCTGCTTTGCAGAAACTCGGCGCAGATTTTCGGATTAAGACATCGGTTTATAGTGGAGAAAATGGGAGTTTGTACGTTGTTGGTAGGGGCGATCCGAGTATTGCTGAAACTGAGTTGAAATCCTTGGCGCAGCAGTTGAAACGGCGGGGAATCAGTGGAGTAAACAGGTTAATTGGTGATGACAGCTATTTTCAAGGCAATGCAGTCAATCCGAATTGGGAATGGGAAGACGCTCAAGCGGGCTATGGAGCACCGATTAACAGTTTAATTTTCAATCAAAATGCGATCGAGCTTCTGTTGTCCCCGCAGGCGATCGGACAACCTCTAAAAGTCACTTTTGCCGAACCAAAGCTAGCAAATCAGTGGCAAATTCAGAACAATTCAGTCACAGTCGCCCAAAATGAATCCGAGTTTATTGAAGTTGGCCGGGAGTTCGATCGATCGGCAATTCGAGTTAGCGGACAGTTAAAAGTTGGTGCAGCATCTGAATCAGCTTATGTCGCAGTTGTCAATCCCGCTAATAACTTTGTACAGCAGTTTCAGCAAGTCCTGGTGGCTGAGGGAATTCCGGTTAAACAGGCTTTAGTTGCATCTACTTCTGGCAAGTTGAATCAAGAATTAGCCGCAGTTGAATCGCCTGCGCTGGCGGAATTGATCAAAGAAACTAATCGAGAAAGCAACAATCTTTATGCAGAAGTTTTATTAAGATTGTTGGGGAAAGTTACAGGTAATATGCCTGTGCTACAAACACTCACAGGCAAGATGCCTGTTCCACAAGAGGATACAAGTGAAATCGGTTTAAAGGAGTTAAAAATAGCCTTAACTCAATTAGGAGTAAATCCAAACAGCTACAAATTAGCCGACGGTTCAGGCTTGTCCCGCCACAATTTAATTAGTCCAGAAGCCTTAGTGCAAACTTTAAGATTGATGGCAAATTCATCGGCTGCATCTGTTTACCGCGCATCTTTGCCTGTGGCTGGTGAGAGCGGTACTTTGAAAAATCGCTTAATCAGTACACCAAACCGCGTAATTTTGCAAGCAAAAACTGGAACTTTGAGCGGAGTTTCGGCCCTGTCGGGATATATCGAAGTTCCGAATTACGAGCCGCTGGTATTTAGTATTATTGTCAATCAATCTGACCAGTCTGCTGCAAAAGTGCGATCGGCAACTGACGAAATTGTGCTATTACTAAATCGCCTGCGCCGCTGCTAAAACAACAGATTTAAAGTCAGAAACTTAAGTTCAGTAATTACACCGAAAAAATAGGACACCGAAAAACTCTACAAGTTTCAAGTTTAATTAGATTGCAGCGGCAAAGCTCTAAAAGCAGCTACAATGAAAGCAGAAACATTAAAACCATTGGGCCGTTTCAGCCTGCTAACAGTCGGCGGATTCTGTACTTCCCGAAAAATAAGTCTAACTTTCCAACTATGAAATCTTTAGATTCCCAACAGCAACACATCTTTGTCGAAACCAACAACATCCGTCTGCACTGCGTTTCTCAAGGAGAAGGCGAACTCGTTATCCTCCTGCACGGGTTTCCAGAGTTTTGGTACTCTTGGCGCCATCAAATCCCTGCTTTAGCGCGTCATTTCAAGGTTGTGGTGCCGGATTTGCGGGGCTACAACGATTCTGATAAGCCAGAAAGCGGTTATGATTTGGATACGCTGAGTGCGGATATTCGCGGTTTGATCGATCGACTCGGCTATACAAAAGCTCACATTGTCGGTCACGATTGGGGAGGTGCGATCGCGTGGCATTTAGCTCAAAAATTCCCCGAAAAACTCAACCGCTTGGCAATTTTAAACGCTCCGCACCCCCAGCGATTTGTACAGGAAATGGCGAGTAACTTAGATCAACTTCGCCGCAGTTGGTATGTTTTGGCTTTTCAGGTTCCCGGTATTCCCGAATGGTTGATCCGGCAAAATTTGAAAGATTTTGTCCACAATGTTTTTCAAGGACAAGCGATTCGCAAAGGAGCTTTTAGCGCGGAAGAAACTCAGATTTATCAGGCTGCTTTAGAAAAGCCGGGAGTATTAAACGCCGCGCTCAATTATTACCGACAAATGTTTCACCCGCAGAGAATGTGGAATTTGGGGCAGAAATGGGAAATGGTGAATGTTCCTACGTTGGTACTTTGGGGAGAAGAAGATACGTTTTTGAGCCATAAACTTGTAGAAGGTTTAGACAGGTTAATTACGGCTCCGTTTAAGTTAAAATTAGTTCCGAATTGCGGGCATTGGATTCAGCAGGAAGCGCCGCAAACGGTGAATCGAGAATTGCTGAGTTTTCTCAGAAATTCTTCTCCTTCTTTGGCTTTGACTTAGAAAAAAATTAACGCTTGCAAATAAGAACGGGCTCTCCGGCCCCTTTTTGAGTTGTAGGGTGCGTCAGATTTGAGATTCTCAATTTTCACAGAAAGTATCTTTCTGACGCACCGATTTTTGCAAGGTGCGTCAGTTGTGAGATTGTTAGTTTGTAACGAAAATAATGCTAGCTGACGCACCCTACTTATTTATCAGTCCCAGAGCAAATTTTCTTTAATCAAGAGTGCAATCATGGCTGTTCTGGAACAAACACCGAGTTTGATAAAAGTCCGCCTTACGTAAGTAGCAACCGTCCAGTGACTGATATTTAAATTTTTGGCAATACATTTGTTTGGCAGGCCTTGGGCGACTAATTGGGCGATCGCCTTTTCCCGTGGACTCAGACTGACAACCGGTTTGTAAATTGTGCTTTGCATAGTTTTGCAGTGCAGTAACAAGTTAAAATTTAATCAATTAGTAGTAGAATTCCCAGTTTTTTTCGGACTTCAGATAAAGGAGTTTCCCAATCAGATTCAGGATTCCAGTCAATTAGTCGATCGGCTAATTTTCCGCATTTTAAACCTTTGATAATCTGTCCGATCGTGCATTTGCCACTTATCAGTCCAATTAATACTAAAATCGCACAAGAAGGGCGAAATACTTGAGCGCGAGTAAACGCTTGAAGTACAAATTCATCTTCGGTAGAAGGTGAAAGGCCCGTTAGAACGTGCCAAACGTCGTGGTTTCGCTGAATCCAGTCTCCCGATGCGATCGGCTCAAAGCCTTGTTCGTCTAGAAATCGCGCTACTTCGCACCCTAACGTTCCTGCTGGCAGTTGCCGCAATTTTTCTAAATCGATTTCAAAATGTCGATCGCTCTCAATTTGAGGATTAATTGTTTGAGCCATCTTTAATATAACTCCTAATTGACCGTCAGCCATAATCTATTTTCCCTCTAACAAAGACTTAAGTTTCTCGCAAATTAAATTCGTATTTGTCAAGTTCATTTTTACGATGAATCAATACGACTTTTTTTACAGTCTCAGCTTAGAAATCCTACCTTCTGTCACAGCAATCGAGTTTCAGGAGCTTTTACATTTCTTGACAAACAGCGTCAGATGTGAAATCTGCCACTTGTCAAAATCGGAAGAGTGTTAGTTAGCGCAAATTGACCTACGGGGAAGTACCCGTAAAATCCACAGTATTTAGCGCCCATTGGAACTCCTTTACTTACGTATATAAATTTATTCTGCTGCTCATTATTTGAACCTGCAATGAGTTAGAAGTTGAAGCGTGTAAACCGAGTCCTGTGAGGGAAGATAAGTAAAGCGAGTTGAAGAGAGCTGAAGTAGGGTGAAGTTTTGCGGATTTGATGCCCATAACACTCCGCGTGCGGTGTCACTCATTTGAGCGACACCGCGTGCGGGGCGACTGGTGAAAGTATTTAATGACCTACCAGCATTGCTGTATCTGCTAACTCTTCGCTTTGAGAAACTTGCGGCTCTTTCAGAATCAAAACACAAAGGCAACAGACGATCGCAGCAGCAGTTCCCAGTACCTGAAAAAAGGTGTGGTTTCCAGCAATTTCTTGGGGCAGAAAGCTATAAAAAGTTGCGTAAGTTACAGCGCCGACACTCCCGTAAGCACCGACATTTCCGGCAATTTGACCAGTTACTTCTCGTTTAATTAAGGAGACGATGCCAAAGGTCGCACCTGCTGCACCAAAGACAAAGAAGGCACATAACATGATCGTGACAACCACAACTGGTAACGGCCAATTGCTCGTAATTTGGCTCAGGATTAAATAGCCCAATGCTACTCCGGCTATCAATAATGTGAGCGTCCACTTCCGGCTACCAATTTTGTCAGAAATTAAGCCTCCGGTGGGACGACTGATCAAGTTCATTAGGGGAAACATCGCAGCTATTGGCCCGGCGATCGCCTGATTTAAGTTGAAGGTGTTCTCAAAAAATTCTGGTAGCATTGACACCACAGCGATTTCTGAACCAAAGGTGACGGCATAGGCTAGTTGTAATACGAATACTTGACTAATTTGATAGCGTTTTTCAGTTGGGTAATCTTTTTTGCCAGTCACAACTTCTCGATTAACTTCCCAGGTTTTGTAAGCCTGAATTAAATAGAGTGCTGTCAAACCAGCCCAAATTCCGTACATGATATTTGTAGTCAGAAAACTTGCTTTCTGTAAACGCCACACAATTAAAGCTAAGGCACCAAATAAAGGAATATTGGCCAGTAATAATGCCCAAAAACTTTGAGGGCTGGTGACTTCCATTGCGCCGTTGCGGGCTGGGCGCTGATAGACTTTGCCGGGTGGTGTATCTTGAACGTTGCAGTAAAAAATGACTCCGAAAATTGCTGCGGCTATGCCGGTAAGGGCGATCGTCAATCGCCAATTGCTTTCGCCGACTGAGAGAAAAGCGGTTGCTGCGGCGATCGACGGTAACACTGCTTCTGCTGCAAAAGAACCAAAGTTGCCCCAGCCGGCATAAATACCTTGAGCGAATCCGATCTCTTCTGGGGGAAACCATTCGGTAACTAAGCGGATGCCAACCACGAATCCAGAACCGACAATGCCCATTGCTAAACGGCTCAAAACCAACTGATTGAAGTCTTGGGCACAGGCGAATGCCAGGGTGGGAAATGCTGCATAAACTAGGATGGAAGAGAAGGTGATCCGAGGCCCGAATCGATCGAGCAACATACCAATAATGATGCTTGCCGGAATGGTGAGGGCTAGGTTGCAGAGACTGATGATTCTAGCTTGCCCGATCGTCAAACCCAAATCCTGCTGCACCGTTGTACTAAAGGGCGCGTAGTTGAACCACACGATGAAGGTTAAGAAAAAAGCAAACCAACTCAGGTTCAGAATCCGAAAAGGCCCTCTGAATGATAAAAGCCCTTGAAGCATATTAAGTTATCCTAATAAATAATACAGATTATTAATTTTGAGTTAATGTTACGATAAAAAAGTGTGTCTTACATTACTTTTTATTGTAAAAACGAAAATTAACGCATCAATTTGGTGCAGATACAGCGTCAGGAAACGGCAGTGCCGTGTCCCTACAATTAATCTGGCGTAGGGAAACGGCACTGCGGTGTCCTCCGGCTGCGCCGGAATTATAGAGGAAACGGCAGTGTCGTGTCCCTACAATTAATCTGGCGTAGGGAGACGGCACTGCCGTGTCCTCCGTTAGCATCAGAATGATGCTAACGGATTTGATACTCAAAACGAGAGCCCCGACTTCTTCAAGAAGTCGGGGCTCTAACAGAAAAACATTTACTGACTCAAAGATTTAGATTTCTTCCAAATCTTCTACGTCTTCTACGTCTTCTACGTCTTCTACGTCTTCTACATCATCCACATCATCCACATCTTCTACGTCCTCAACAGGAGCGACAGAATTAGCAGAAACCACAGCACCAGTCTCAAGTTTCTTTTTAACTAGCTGCTCAATTTCATTTTTGAAATCGACGTTTTTCTCCATATGTTGGATCACTTTGTCTCGTCCTTGAGCTATATTCTCGCCGTTGTAGCTATACCAAGAACCTTTTTTCAAAATTACTCCCATTTCGTCGGCTAAGTCAGTCAGACAGCCTAAAGTAGAAATGCCTTTGCCAAATACAATGTCAAATTCGGCAATGCGGAAAGGCGGAGCAACTTTATTTTTAGCAACTTTAACTTTTGTACGGTTGCCGTATTCTTCAGTGCCTTTTTTCAAGCTTTGAATGCGGCGAATGTCGAGCCGCACGCTGGCGTAGAATTTGAGTGCGTTACCGCCGGTTGTGGTCTCGGGGTTGCCGTAAGTGATGCCGATTTTTTGCCGCAATTGGTTGAGGAAAATGACGGTACAGCCGGATTTGCCGATGTTGCCGGTGATTTTTCGCAAAGCTTGACTCATTAATCGGGCTTGCAAACCCATGTGGGAGTCGCCCATGTCGCCTTCGATTTCGGCGCGGGGGACGAGGGCGGCTACGGAGTCAATGACTACGATATCGACGGCGACGGAACGGACGAGTTGATCGACTATTTCGAGGGCCATTTCGCCGGTATCCGGCTGGGAAACTAAGAGATTTTCAATATCGACGCCTAAAGCTGAGGCGTAGGTGGGATCGAGGGCGTGTTCGGCATCGACGAAGGCGGCGATACCGCCAGTTTTTTGGACTTCGGCGATCGCGTGGAGGGCTAGAGTGGTTTTACCGGAGCTTTCGGGGCCGTAAATTTCAATGACTCGGCCTTTTGGCAAACCGCCACCCAAAGCGATGTCGAGTGTCAATGCTCCGCTGGGAATGGTTTCTACCCTCATGCGCGTGGCGTCTCCCAATCGGACGATCGCGCCTTTGCCAAAGCTGCGCTCGATTTGGGACAGTACGGAAGTCAGGGCTTTTTGCTTTTCTGAGTTTTCAGGCGCAGTTTTTGTAGACGTTTCTTTTTTTGCCATTTTCGGTACGCGGGTAGACCCCTTGCGGAGCGTGTTGATTAACTGTACAACACGTATGTTAGCAGTTATTTTCGGGGTCTGGAGGTTCTGCGAGGATTTGGTTGAAGATTCTTGATTTTGCGGTGCTTGGGCCTGCTTAACTGGTTTCCAGGCTCTGGCTCGGAACCGATTTCACTCTTGAAGAGCTTGGAAAAGCTTACATTAAAATTGGAGGCAGAGCCTCCGGATCTGTGTTACCAGGCAGAGCCTGGTAACAAGTAATCGCTACAATTAGGACAAGCATGGCATCTACAACACATCAAGACATATCTGTCAATACCAAAAATTCCCGCTGGTTGATTAACTTATTGGCGATCGGCATTTTACTAGGTATCGGATTTCGGTTCTTCGAGCTCGATCGCAAACTTTACTGGCACGACGAAGCCTACACATCTATCCGCGCCGCTGGTTTTACCCGCCAACAAATCGACGACGAACTCTTTCAAAACCGCATTATTCCCGCACCCGAATTACAAAAATATCAGCAGATTAAACCCGGAAGTACAGAAGCAGACACCATTCGTTCTTTAGCACTAGAAGACCCACAGCATCCGCCTTTATACTTTCTGATGGCTCGTTGGTGGATGCAGCAATTTGGCAGTTCTCTCACAGCATCCCGCAGTTTACCAGCACTATTGAGTTTGCTATCTCTGCCTTTGATGTATGCTTTAGCTCAGGAACTTTTTGCCTCGAATTTAACTGCATTACTCGCAACAGCACTTCTGGCTTTATCTCCCTTTGACATCTTGTTTGCTCAGACAGCAAGGCAGTACAGTTTGCTAACAGTCCTAGTTATTGGTAGTAGTTGGCTGTTACTGAGATCGTTGCGGTTGGGAGGTTGGCAAAATTGGGTGTCTTATTCATTGGTGAGCGCCCTTGGTTTCTACACTCATCCTTTCTTCAGTTTGACAATCGTCGGACACGGAGTTTTTGTAATTGCTTACTGGCTGTTTGTCAAAAAAAGAGCAGTGGAAGGTCACGTCACGAATTCCCAATTTTTTTTGGCAGTAATAGCAGCTTTGATCTTGTATATTCCGTGGATTTATGTGCTGGCGACTAACTTGGAACGAGCTTCGGCTACGACAGATTGGACGCGAGTATCTCCGGGTTTACTGTATCTTGTCAAATTGTGGATGCTCAGCTTGACAGCTTTATTTTTTGACTTAGATTTCGGATTTGATAATATCTGGACTTATCTGCTGAGATTACCATTTTTGCTGTTAATTGCGGTAGCGATTTACCAAATATGCCGCTGGACGAGGAGTTCAACTTTGCTGTTTATTTTAACATCAATTTTTGTACCTTTTTTGCTCCTGGCTTTACCGGATCTAATTCTGGGGGGCAAACGTTCCGCTGTCAGTCGCTATCTGATTTCCTGCTTTCCGGGAGTGCAATTAGCAGTTGCTTATTTACTCGCCTGTTACCTAAAAACTCAGCAGCGGTTTTGGCAAGTGATTTTAGCTTTGGTATTTACAGCAAGTATAGCTTCCTGTACAGTCAGTGCTTTTTCTGATACTTGGTGGAGCAAAGACTTGAGCTATTTTAATGCTGAAGTTGCGAAAAATATTAACAAAGAGGTGATAGCTAACCGATCGATTAAAGATACAATTGTAATTAGCGATCGCGGTAATGATTTTACGAACATGGGAGATTTGCTTTCCCTGAGTTATTTGCTTGACAAAGATGTACGACTAATGCTGCTGAGCCAGTCGCCCGATATGGAGCTGCTGACCAAATATTCGGCTCCTTTAGTGTTCCGCCCTTCGGAAAAATTGCGATCGGCTCTCAAGCGAAATCAACGCCGGCTAGAGCCGATATTGGCATATGCCAAACTTTTTCGAGTGCGCCGAGTTTCTTAGTTCCTGGTAGGGTGCGTCAGAAAAAAAACTGTTTGAGTTGCTTCAACTATTTGGGCTGACGCACCCTACATCATCAGCATTTGGACATTTTTGTCAAGATTCCTAGTAGGGTGCGTCAGCAAAAAAACTGTTTGAGTTGAAGCAACTATTTGGGCTGACGCACCCTACATCATCAACAATCATTATTTGAATAATTAGGATTAAACGCCATGCAAGAGTTAAATAATTCATCTTCCGAATCCGCACAGCAATTTCGCAATCTTCAGACAGAATTGCGCGAACGTTGGCGAGCTGTTGAAGAATTTGACAGCGGAGATTGTGACATTATCGTCATTCCTTCTCTCAGTTTAGACCAGCGAGAAATGCAGAAAGTTGAGGGTGCTTACCACTATGAAGAACGGCACTTATTTTCATTGATTCGCCTGCGGAATCCCCGCACCCGCTTAATTTACATTACCTCCGAGCCGCTGCACCCAATGATTGTGGATTATTACCTACAATTGTTGCCGGGAATTCCTTTTTCTCACGCGCGCGATCGGCTTTTGCTGTTCTCGGCTTACGATACTTCTGCCAAATCCCTTACCCAGAAAATTTTAGATCGTCCCCGGTTGATGGAGCGGATTCGTCAAGCAGTGCGGCCGACAAAATCTTATATGGTTTGTTACAACTCGACGCCCTTAGAACGGGAGTTATCGGTTAAATTGGGAATTCCTTTGTGGGCGAGCGATCCCGATTTGCTTTACTGGGGAACAAAAAGCGGCAGCAGGCAAATTTTTCAAGAATGCGGCGTGCCTTATCCTGACGGTTCGGAGTTGGTTTGGAATGTGGAAGGTTTGGCGGAAGCTACGGCTGCATTGTGGGAAAGGCAGCCGCATTTACAGCGGATAGTAATTAAGTTAAATGAAGGTTTTTCGGGGGAAGGAAATGCCATTTTAGACTTGAAGCCGATCGCAGATCAAGCGCCTCAAGAAAGAGTCAAAGCAATTGGCGATTGCTTCTCGAATTTGCGCTTTCAATCAAGCAGCGAAACCTGGGAAAATTTTAGCAGCCGCATTCCTGAATTAGGGGCAATTGCTGAAGCATTTATCGAAGGATCAGAAAAGTTCTCGCCCAGCGTCCAAGGTCGAATTGTCCCCAGCGGCGAAGTGGAAATTCTCTCAACCCACGACCAGATTTTAGGAGGCCCAGACAATCAAATTTTCTTGGGTTGCCGATTTCCGGCGGACGAATCCTATCGGCTGGCGTTGCAGGAATTTGGATGGAAAGTCGGGCAAAATTTAGCTAAAAAAGGTGCTTTAGAAAGATTTGGAGTAGATTTTCTCGCCGTAAAGCAACCTGACGGTAAATGGGACATTCAAGCAATAGAAATTAACTTGCGAAAAGGAGGCACAACTCATCCGTTTATGGCTTTGAAGCTGTTAACAAATGGTCGGTACGAGCGAACTACGGGATTGTTTTACAGCCAGCAGGGCCGTCCGAAATATTATATCGCTTCGGACAATTTGAAAAAAGCACGGTATCGGGGATTATTGCCGAATGATTTGATGGATATTATTGCTGACAATCAACTGCACTTTGACAGCGGTACTGAGACGGGGAGTGTGTTTCATTTAATGGGTTGTTTGTCGGAGTTTGGCAAATTGGGATTGACGAGTATCGGCAATTCGCCGCAAGAAGCAGAGGAGATGTATAACAAAGTTGTGAAGGTGCTCGATCGCGAAACGTCATACTAAATCTGCTGGAATGACAGAATTTTGTAATTGGCTAATAATTATATCCCCGACTTCTTCAAGAAGTCGGGGATATAACATCGGTTGCGAGTTGTAGCTATTTTTTAGCGGGATAAAGCGGTGTGGGGTCGATCGAGCCTGTGCGATTCAGAGGCCAAAAACGGACGATCGCCCTACCGATGATATTTTGCTTCGGTACAAAGCCCCAATAATGGCTATCACAACTTGCATTGCGGTTGTCGCCGAGCACCAAGTAAGAATCTTGAGATACAACTACAGGCCCGTAGGGATACTGCGGAATTTCTTCAATATACTTTTCCTGTAGTGGCTGCTTGTTAATAAAAACTTTTCCTTCTCTGACTTCCACGGTATCCCCGGGTAGTCCGATGACTCGCTTGATATAGGCATCTTTGATCGGCGGCGGTTGTCCCGTACACAAACTAGCCGAATCGGGAGGCATAAATACGATGACATCGCCTCGTTGGGGGTTTTTGAGTCGATAGCTCACCTTATCTATAATTAATCGATCGTTAATTTGCAAGGTTGGAAGCATCGAGCCTGTCGGAATGTAGCGAGCTTCCGCCACCAGGGTGCGGATGCCAAAGGCCAAGAATGCTGCTAAGCCGATCGTCTTAATTCCTTCTATCCAAGGATTTTCGGTATCTTGCGGTGGTTTTTCGTCGGCTGACTTGTCTGGACGAGTCATAGGGTATTGTAGTGACTGAGCTGGATACAAATTATAGACTTAATAATTTTTCCATGCTAACACGCTGTTTACTCAATTGATGACTTATCATGACTTCTAAATCAAGTTTGTTAATCCGTCGCGCTCGTATTCTTTTACCCGACGGCGAGTTTTTGCTAGGAGATGTGAAAATCTGTGATGGCAAAATTGTCAAGGTTGCTGCGGAAATTGTCGAATCGGGCGATCGTGAAATAGATGCTACGGGTTTAACTCTGTTACCCGGAGTAATTGACCCGCAGGTACACTTCCGCGAACCAGGTCTGGAACACAAGGAAGACTTGTTTACCGCTAGCTGTGCGTGCGCTAAGGGTGGCGTGACATCGTTTTTGGAAATGCCGAATACGCGACCTCTGACCACAACCCAAGCTGCCTTAGATGATAAACTGCGCCGTGCTGCCGAGAAGTGTTTGGTCAATTATGGCTTTTTTATTGGGGCGACTGCTGAACTTTTACCCGATTTGCTGAATGCCAATCCGACACCGGGAATTAAGGTGTTCATGGGTTCGATGCACGGGGACTTATTGATGGACGATGCAGCAAATTTAGAGGCTGTGTTTGCGAAGGGCGATCGGCTGATTGCGGTACACGCCGAAGACCAAGCTAGAATCAATCAGCGTCGTCAAGAATTTGCTGGTGTTACCGATATTGCAGTTCACTCACAAATTCAAGACAATCAAGCTGCTTTATTGGCAACTCAGCTAGCAGTGAAACTGTCTAAAAAATATCAGCGTCGGCTGCATATTCTGCATCTATCTACAGGAGAAGAAGCTGAGTTTTTGCGCGAGTCAAAACCGAGTTGGGTAACGGCGGAAGTAACACCACAGCATTTGTTATTAAATACCAGTGCTTATGAAACCATTGGCAGTTTCGCTCAAATGAATCCACCTTTGCGCGAGCCTCGCGATAACGAAATACTTTGGCAAGCTTTACGCGACGGCGTAATTGATTTTATCGCCACCGATCACGCGCCGCACACTTTAGCCGAAAAAGCTCAAACTTATCCCAATACACCATCGGGAATGCCGGGAGTCGAAACTTCTTTACCTTTAATGCTGACGCAAGCAGTCGAGGGTAGGTGTACGGTTGCTCAAGTTGCTAATTGGATGTCTACGGCAGTTGCTAAGGCTTATAAAATTCCGAATAAGGGTAAGATTACCCTAGGTTTTGATGCTGATTTAGTATTGGTAGATTTGGAAAAATACCGCCCAGTTGTGCGGGAAGAAATGGCTAGCAAGTGCGGCTGGAGTCCATTTGAAGGTTGGAATTTGACTGGCTGGCCGGTTGTAACGATTGTAGGAGGAAAAGTAGTTTTTGAGAATGGGAAATTGGATACAAATGTGAGGGGAGAAGCCTTGACATTTGACGCTGAATAATCATGGCTTAAGGTCAGGTGTTATAATTGGGTATTCCCGATCGCAAAGGCGATATTACCCATGCTTATCCAAGAACTAGAAACACAACTCCTGGCCTTAACTCCGACTGGAAAAGCTGAAGCCATCCGGCTTTTAACCCAAAGTTTAAACAATAGCTGGCCAGGAATTACCAAAACTCCCGACGTGTGTGGTGGCGATGCTTGCATTGCCAAAACTCGCATCCCAGTTTGGCTGCTTGAAAGTTTTCGCCGTGAAGGTTCAAGCGATTCTGAACTTCTACAATTTTATCCCCATCTGGGCGCTGCCGATCTAGTCAATGTTTGGACTTATGCTGATGCACATCTGGAGGAAATCGAAGAAGCAATCTGCAAGAATGAGGAAGCCTGAGTCATGCTGAATTGAAAAAAAAATGTTAAAATAACTGTATATTCTCCTATTATAAAGGCGATATTAATCATGCTTCTCAAAGAACTAGAAACACAACTTTTGGCTTTAACTCTCAGCGAAAAAGCCGAAGCCCTACGGCTTTTAACCCAAAGTTTAAACAATAGCTGGCCGGGAATTACCAAAACTCCGAACTTGTGCGGTGGTGATGCTTGTATCGCCACAACTAGACTTCCCGTTTGGCTGTTCGTGAGTTTGCGCCGTCAAGGTTCAAGCGATGCCGAAATTCTGCAATTTTACCCCTATTTGAATGCTGAAAACTTAGTCAATGTCTGGACTTATGCTGAGGCAAATTCAGAAGAAATTGAAACAGCACTCCGAGAAGAAGCAGCAGCAATGACGGAGGAAGTATAATTTATGGCACGTCTTTATGCAGATGAACAGTTTCCGTTTCCTGTTGTGGCGTTGCTACGAACTTTTGGTCACGATGCCCTGACTATTCAAGAGGCAGGAAATGCCGGAGATGATGACCCCGAAGTATTAGCCTTTGCGGTGAATAACGATCGCGCGGTTATGACACAAAATCGTCGGCATTTCATTCGCTTGCACACTCAACAACCCAACCATGCTGGTATTATCGTGTGTACAGACGATAAAAATCTAGAAAGGTTGGCAACACGCATTAATGATGCTATTGCTGGTGAAGAAACTTTGAGAGGCAAATTGATTCGTGTCAACCGTCCGCAGTAAGTATGTGCTGAGATGTTCTACCATTCTCTCTGAACAGGCAAGATGCCTGTTCCACAAAGAGTGAATTTATTGTGGGCTGGGCATCTTGTCTGTTCATAAAAGGCTGATTGAGAAAGGTGCAACATCTGAGTTCGATCGCCCTTTCTCAACTCTATAATGACAAATCCCATAATTGGCGATCGCCAATCACTTCAATTTGCCGCCCATTATCTTGATAACTCAGACAAATTTGCAAATAATTATCTGGTTTATATTGCAATCTTTCCGGCCATTCGATCGCGACAATTCCCAAATCCCTTTCTAATCCGTCCCAATAACTTTCTAAGTGCAAAGCCTCGGCTTCTTCCGGTTCTAACCGATATAAATCTAAATGATAAAGCGGAATTCGCCCTATCAAATACTCGTTAATCAGGGTGAAAGTAGGACTTTCAACAGAGTCTTGAATTTCTAAGCCTTCGGCGATACCTTGAACCAATGTAGTTTTGCCAGCACCTAAATCTCCTTGTAATAAGATGACAGTGCCGGCTGCGAGCGATCGACCTAACGCAACACCAAACTTGCGCGTAGCTTCAGCATCTGGAAGATCAAGTATCATATTAGTTATTAGTCATTAGTTATTAGTCATTAGTCATTAGTCAGCAGTTAACCGTTAACAGTCAGCAACTTAACAGTCAGCAACTTAAATGTTTTGGGCACGACTGTACCACCGCAACAACATTCCCGCCAACCTTTGAGAATTGTGGCGAATTAAACCCGTATTTTTATCTTCATCCATGACGTTGGCGATGACAATTCGCCGCCCCAATTGTGTTACGGCTTCGCGATCGAGCACAACCGGATAGGAATTCTCCTGAGAATAGCGGATCAAAGATTTTGCAGAAGGGACTTTTCCTTGAACTACTACAGCATCGAACAGCGGTCGGCCGCAAGCCCGATCGATCGCCCGAATGTGATCCGCGACGCTATACCCGTCAGTTTCCCCCGGTTGAGTCATAATATTGCACACATAAATGCGCGGAACTTGACTGTTGGCGATCGCATCAGCAATTTCCCTTACCAACAAATTGGGAATCACACTCGTATAAAGACTCCCCGGCCCAATAATAATAAAATCCGCTTCCCGAAGCGCTTCTACAGCCCTAGGCAATGCCGGAGGATTAGCAGGAGTGCAACCAATTTTGAGGATTTTGCCGTTAGCTTTGGTAATACTGGACTCCCCCTCAATCCTCCTACCATCCGCCAATTCTGCCCACAAAGAAACATCGCTCAGAGTAGCCGGCAGCACTTCCCCCCTCACCGCTAAAACCTTAGAACTGGCGGCGATCGCCTGTTCAAAATCTCCAGCAATATCACTCATCGCCGTCAAAAACAAATTCCCAAAACTATGACCAACCAAACCGTCACCGGCCCGAAAGCGATATTGAAACAACTCAGTTAATAACTTTTCTTCATCGGCCAAAGCAGCTAAACAATTGCGAATGTCACCCGGTGGTGGTACCCCAATTTCCCGTCGCAGCCGCCCCGAAGACCCTCCATCATCAGCTACCGTGACAATGGCCGTGATTTTGACACTATCATCTTTCAATCCTCTCAGCAAATTAGAGAGGCCTGTACCGCCACCAAGTGCCACAATTTTCGGCCCACGGTTTAGTCTACGGTGATTGATCAGCCGATCGACCAATTCCTCGTTTCCTTCGGGCATCAAAACTTGAGTAATCGAGTTCAAACTGCGGGTTTGTCCCCAGAGAATCAACAAAATCCCGGTCGCGATGACTACGGGCCCCGATATGTAATTGGGAATAACTTCCGCAATCCAGGTCAAAAAATTTCTCAATAATTGCAAGAAAAAGAAAATTGGAGTCATCCCAGTCCAAATCGCTAAACCCAAAGTGGCAAGTACCACTCCACTTGCACTGATCAACAGCCAGCGTTTCACCAACAGTCCGGGGGACAACCACTTAAACCACTGGTGAAGTCGCCCGTTTCGCAAAGAGGAAGGGTAAGAATTTCTGGACTTGGCAACAACCTGTCTGGTTTTAGCCCAGACACGGAGGGCTTTGGGAAATGAACTAATTGACATGGTTAATTAGTCTTAAGGGTATTGGAATAGCTGAAGCTGACAAATTTACAATACAAGAGAGTTTTGATTTTGACAGGCACATTTAAGTCATTAATCATTAGCTAGACTGATGACTGATAACTTATTGATAACATCTTATGACTGAGCCGCTAATCGAACTCAAAGGGGTAAGTAAGTCCTTCGGCCAGAGTCCGATCCTCGATCGAGTGGATCTGAGGATTTATCGGGGAGAGGCGCTGGCAATTATTGGCCCTTCCGGGACGGGGAAATCTACGATTTTGCGGATCATTGCGGGTTTGTTGGCCCCGGATGCCGGTGAGGTTTTCGTCCAGGGACAGCGCCGGGCCGGATGGGTGGACGACGTGGCAGATCCGATCGGGATTGGGATGGTGTTTCAGCAAGCGGCTTTGTTTGATTCGCTGACGGTGGAGGAGAATGTCGGTTTTTTACTGTACCAGCATTCTAAGCTGCCGCGCCGCCGGATTCGGGAATTGGTGGAAGAGAACTTAGAGATGGTGGGTTTGCCGGGAATTGGCGAACGCTATCCAGCGCAGTTGTCTGGGGGAATGCGGAAGCGGGTAAGTTTTGCCCGCGCCATCATGGCGAATCCCGATAATGCCAGGGATAATCCAGAGGTTTTGCTGTATGACGAACCGACGGCGGGCTTAGATCCGATCGCCTCAACGGTCATCGAAGATTTAATCCGCGAGTTGCAGGCGGCCCAAGGTGTTTGCAGCACTTATGCGATCGTTACTCACCAAGACAGTACCATCCGCCGCACAGCCGATCGCATCGTGTTTCTCTATCGAGGCAAAGTGCAATGGGAGGGAACTGTCAGCGATATTGCAACGACAGACAATTTATTAATCAAACAATTTTTTAGTGGCAGTGTTACTGGGCCGATTCAAGTTATTGGATAGTTATTAGTCATTAGTCATTAGTTAATTGTCAGTAAGCAAGTCGGCGTAAATAATTCAAGGTTTGTAGTAAGGGCTTAAGCCCTGTAAAAGAGGGCTCAAGCCCTCACTACAAAAGAATCTCAGTAATTGTCAAATTACTTAACATATATTTTATTAGAGCCTACTTACTTAGGCAGTGGTTAATTGTTAGTATTATTGGGAGATAGGATATGTCACAAACAAACTTTCAGAAGTTAGGCAAGTAGGGTGCGTCGCCATCAACAATCTGCCGCGTTATATCCAAGATATCATAGCGACGCACCCTACAGATTAACTATCTAAAATCTATAGGCAACACATCAGAAAAAAATTAACAACTTCCAACTATCAACTGCCAACTGCTAACTGTCAACTGTCAACTGCCAACTGCCAAAGGAGATAATATGCGATCGCGAACTGTAAGAGAAGGTTCTGTCGGGTTCTTGATTTTAGTAGGAATCGGCTTATTTGGCGGCTTAGTTCTCTGGCTGCGGGGCGTGCAGATTGGCAACCGCAGCTACAAATTTGCCGTAGAGTTTTCCAGCGCCCAGGGAATTCAAATAGGAACGCCTGTCAGATATCGCGGCGTTGCAGTCGGTAAAATTACAGCACTCAAACCAAGTTCCAACGGCGTAGACGTGATGGTGGAGATTGCCCCCGGTACTTTAGTGATTCCCCAGGATGTGGAAATCGCAGCGAATAAATCCGGTTTAATTGGCGAATCGTCGATCGACATTACACCCAACTCAATCTTACCAGAATCTTTACTTACCGCCAATCCCATGAGTGCCGAATGTCCACCTGAGATTATCTGCCAAAATTCCCGCTTAAAAGGTCAAGCTGGAGTCAGTCTCGACGAACTAATTCGTTCCACAGTCCGCCTCGCTAACTTATACGCAGATCCCGTTCTCTTCAACAATATTAAATCAATTTCTGAAAATACAGCCAACACGGCTAAAGGTGCAGCTAAACTCACTGAAAACTTATCAAGTTTAACCTTAACGGCTAAGTCAGAAATAAAAACATTGAGTCAATCATTCAAAGGAGAAATGGGCAGTTTGAATCAATCAGTTAAAGGAGAGTTGGGAAGCTTAAATCAATCATTGAAAGGAGAAGTCGGAGTTTTAAGTCAATCCGTTCGAGGAGAAATTGGAACTTTAAACGAATCAGCCAAAGGAGAATTGTCAGCAGTATCAACTGATATTCGCAAAGTTACCACAACAGCCGAGAAATCCACAAAAGAAATAACTGCCGCTGCGATAACTTCGGCTAATTCAGTGACACAAGCAGCTAATCAGATTACCTTAACAGCTAACCAACTAAATTCCTTAGTAGCAACCAACAGATCCAGTATCGTCTCAACTTTGAACAATATCAATCAAGCCAGTCAAGAACTTCGTGTAACTGTCAGCAGTTTGAGTCCGACAATTAATCGAATTAACCAAGGACAACTATTGAACAATTTAGAAATTTTATCAGCAAATGCGGCCCAAGCTTCTGCTAGTTTGCGAGATTTATCTAACAACCTCAACAATCCCACTAGCTTGCAATTATTACAGCAAACTTTAAATTCCGCACGAGCTACTCTTCAAAATGTCCAGAAAATCACTTCAGATGTTGATGAAATCACAGGAAATCCGGCTGTCCGCAACAATATTCGGAGGTTGATTGAGGGACTGGGTAACTTGTTGGGTTCCACCGAACAATTGCGGCAACAAGTTAAAGTTGCTGAAACATTAGCTCCCCTTTCCGAGAAAGTAACTGCGAGTACAACTGCGGAAAATCAATCAGTAGAACCTAGATTTCCCAATTTGCACAAAAAACAAAAATTGCCCGTTATACCTTCTCAAAATGCAAAAGTAACAGAAGCGATGGCTCCTGAAAATACCCCTTAAAATATGGTATAATTGAATAACAATAATTATTGTAAGATTCGCGAATTCCTATAGTTGGTAAGGTGCGCACTTTGCACCCTACGGTTAGTTAGTATCGATCGAACAAAAGTTAATAAAATTGAGAAAGCAGTTGTGATCTCAAAGGCTTAATCTAGAAAAAGGATAAGGAGAAAACATGACACAAACAGCCGTCAAAAACTCTGTCACAGATAGCTGCCTGACTCTGAAAGAAGTGAGTTGGTCGCAATTTGAATCGCTCGAAGCCGCTTTTGAGTCTGTCGGTGGTATTAGATTCGCTTATTTAGATGGAATTTTAGAAATTATGACAGTTAGCCCCGAACATGAAGAGACAAAGAGTACCCTTAGTGTTTTGTTAGAAGCATACTTGAGAGAAAAGAGCATCCGATTTTATATCAAGGGCGGGCCGACTTTGGGTAGTAAAGAATTAGGGGCAAGAAAAGAGCCTGATGAGTCGTATAATTTGCAGACTAAAAAGGCAATTCCCGATTTGGTGATCGAAGTTGTATTCACTAGCGGTGGCATAGATAAACTACAACTATACAAGCGGTTGGGCATACCAGAAGTTTGGTTTTGGGAAGATGGAGTATTGAGTATCTATTGTTTGAGGGAAGAGTACGAACAAGTCGATCGCAGCGAGTTGTTACCGGAGTTAGACATTGCTTTGTTAGTGAGATACATAACTTACTTTGACCAATATGATGCTGTTATTGAATTCATCAAAGATTTGCGGGAATAGTTCAAACAACCTAAAATTCAAGAACTAGAATAAAGGAGCGATCGACATGGTTCAAGCTTTAACAAAATTAGTAACATTTGACGAATTCATTGCATGGTATCCTGAGAATTCAGAACATCACTACGAACTGCACAATGGAGTAATTGTTGAAATGCCCCGAGCACCGGGCAAACATTCAGAAATTGCTGGGTTTGTGATACTTGAGTTGAGTTTGGATATACGGCGGCTGCACTTACCTTGGTCAATTCCCAAGGAATGTGTCCTTAAGGGCGATCGCACTGAATCAGGATATGAGCCAGATGTCATCGTTCTCGATCGCCAACAAGTGATAAATGAACCGCGCTGGGCAGCAGAATCGATTATCACAATGGGTTCCTCGGTACGTTTAGCAGTAGAATTAGTTAGCAGCAACTAGCAGACTGATTATCTCACCAAACTGCGGGATTATGAAGAAATGGGCATTTTTGAATACTGGATTATCGATTATTTAGGATTGGGTGGAAGACGCTACATAGGTAATCCCAAGCAACCGACGCTTTCGGTATATCAATTGGTTGACGGGGAATATGAGTTGACGCAGTTCCGGGGAGACGATAAAATTGAATCGGCTGCTTTTCCCGAGTTAAACTTGACTGCTCAACAGGTGTTTGATGCAGGAATTGTGAATAAATAAGGAGCGACTTCGCCATGAATACAATATTAGAACAACAATTAGATGTACCCTTGCTATTTCCTGAATTAACCTGGGAACAATTCAAGACTTTAGAACCAATGCTGGATATTCCAGGTGTTCGATTGTCATTTTTAGATGGAGTGTTGGAGATAGAGAAAATGCCTGGAAGAAAACACGAAACAGCCAAGGGGCGAATTGGTGCGCTGCTAGAACTTTATATGATGGCCGCAGAAATTGATTTCACCCCTACGGAGTCTCTGACTTTAGAAAATGAATCGAGAATGGTGAAGCGGGAAGCAGATAAATCTTACGAATTGGGTGCTGATAGAGAACGTCCAGATTTAGCGATCGAAGTTGTCGTCACTAGCGGTGGTATTGATAAACTGGAGGCTTACAAACGCCTCAAAATTCGTGAAGTTTGGTTTTGGGAAAAAAGCCAATTGTCACTGTATGCTCTCAGAAAGGCAGGATACGAACAGATTGCTAGTTCCGAATTGCTACCAGAACTTGATATTGCTTTGTTTGTTAGGTGCATAAATATTGCGAATCATGTTGAGGCTATCAAAGAATTTCGCAGTGGGTGCGATCGGGATTTGTAGTCAAAAATGGCGATCGTAAATACACTACATTTGTTGTGGCACGGGCGTCCCGCCTGTGATATCAAATCCGGTAGAATCGGAATTATCATTAGCCGAAATTAGGAGACTGCACGTGCCGTGTCCCTACAATATTATTTTGGGTAGGGACACGGCACTGCCGTCTCCT
>ENA-OFCE01000451-OFCE01000451.1-metagenomes-genome-assembly--contig:-NODE-451-length-26930-cov-28.547833_pt1 | contig 26930 bp, 29 predicted proteins | sample MGYA00153388_OFCE01 | MGnify analysis MGYA00153388 | reverse complement strand
CGCTACAGCGATTTGCTTTAATTAAACTTAGTCGATCGAGCCACGAGAATAAAAACTTTCTGCCGGCGCTTCAAGAGTTTAAGGTTGTGGAATGAGAAGCCCGACTTCTTCAAGAATTCGGGCTTCTAGGAGGTTCTAGCAGATGGCAGATTTTACGTTGAACTGCGTCCGCCTACTCATAGCTTCAAGCTTGTTTTTGAGCTAACTTTCGGCGTTTGGCTAAAATCAAACCGCCCAAGGAAAGCAATCCGCCGACTACAGTTGTCGGTTCCGGTACTGCTTCGGAGTTGTCCCAAGTATCCTGTACTATTTCCAGCGGTTGCGACAAGTCGCCGATACTGTCGGATTGATCGATTACCAGCTCCGCAAGAGTAGTTGGGCCAAAGTTTGAGCTAGTTCTGGGTAAGCTATTGAGCATTCCAGTTCCAGCCATTCCCCTGATGACATTCTGAATCCAGTTGCTGTGCGACGACACGCGAGTGGCTGCGGAAATGTCGCCGTAGTCAGCCAACCTCTGATTGTTCTGGCTGCTAATAAAAGAGTTAACCCCCGCCAGCAATCCGCCGATAAACAGTGCTCCACCACTGTCGCCCCTGGCTAACTGATATTCTAAGTTGAGAGGGCGGGTCAAGGGTTCTGAGGGATTGACCGATCGAGGATCGTCGAAATCCGAAACGAGTACCTGGTTGGAGTAGTTTAATCGACTTCCCAGGCCAACTATGTTCTGTCCCGCTCGTTTTGTGTTGTATGTTCCGACATTTTCGCCACTTAACCCATTACCTGTATTTCCGAAACCCACATAGCTGCCGACTTGCAAATCTTCGTTAGTACCGGAGTATAGTGTGGCGGGATTAATGTTCGAGATTGAGCTGCTGAGCCGGTACAAGGCAATGTCAGCGCCTGCACCCCCGTTCCGGTTGCTACTGGCCCATCCTCCGTTCTGAAGTCCCCAATTGATTGAATAGCTGCGGCCGCCAATTGTAAAACCTGCACCAGCGAGACTTTGTTGACCGCTTCCCAAACAGTGGGCTGCGGTTAGTACCCAGTTGGCACTGATCAGGGTTCCCGAACAAAGGGTGTGTGTGTTGTTAGCAAATCTCATGTCGAGGCGGCCGACGCTGGCAAATTGGTTTTGGTTGGCGAAGTTGGTGTATTGGGCGTCGGATCGATCGTGCCGGATCGTACCGGCGATCGCGCTTCCACACAGACCCGCTGCTGCCACAAACGCTGTGACAGTCGATGTAATTAGGTTTTGAGTTTTCACAGTAAGCACCAAGATTGATGTTGAATTTGTTGTTCTATTTAGCTATCTGGTGCCAAACTCAATTTTTATGCAAAATGTTGAGCATTGTTACAAATCTTTATATATTATAAGAAATCAACCACTTTTTTTATATTAAGTGAGAAGCAAGATAAGTAGTGTGCCCAGAAGCTGATATCAAGTGTGAGTTGGTGCCATCCTCTCGCCCGGGCTTCGCTAACGGGCGGCGGGAGATGTCGATCGGGCATTTAACCAGTTGAGATTTCCGAATCGCCCGACACCAAATTCCGAAAATATAATTAATTTTATTTTAAGTATTGTTACCAGAGCGTGGTATGATTTTTTTGAGTTTGCAAAGCACTCGCCTGATACCTGCATTAGTTTCTAAGCTTCGTGAACACGCAAAACACACCCGCCCAACCCACACCAGCAAACGAGGATATTCCTCAAGCTGGCACAGTCTCGACAGTCTCGACAGTCTCGTCCGAGACTACCAATCCCATGCAAGACTTTTATCGCCTCCAACAAGAGTTGTTGGCGTACACCCTTGCTTTTACGGCGATTATTTTTATCTCCGTTTGGATTTTTTACTCCCTTAACATTGCCCTGAATTATTTGCTTGGGGCAACTACAGGTGTAGTTTACTTAAAGATGTTGGCTAGAGACGTTGAACGAATCGGTAGCCAAAATCAGCGCATCAGCAAGACAAGGCTCGGTTTGTTTTTCGCGGTGATGATAGTAGGAACACAGTGGAATCAGCTACAGATTTTACCAATATTTTTGGGATTTCTGACTTACAAAGCTGCACTAATGGTTTACGTAATCAGAAGTGCATTAGCATTAGACTCTAAGTAGGTCAGGCAAGAAGAGCAAAACTCAACTCATCGATTTGTATGGGGAAGCCCGTTGAATGGCAATGCTTGACGTTCTAAACACCTTTAATCGTTTCCCCCTCGCCAAATTGGAAGTTGGCCAGCAGTGGTACTGGCAACTTGGCAATCTAAAAGTGCACGGGCAGGTTTTTCTAACCTCGTGGTTTGTAATTGCCGTTTTAGTCATAGTTTCGCTTTTAGGAACCAGCAAAATCCAAAGAATTCCCAGCGGAATGCAAAATTTTATGGAGTATGCGCTGGAATATATTCGGGACTTGGCTAAAAACCAAATTGGGGAAAAAGAATATCGCCCCTGGGTACCGTTTATTGGTACATTATTTTTGTTCATCTTTGTGTCAAACTGGTCGGGCGCTCTAATTCCTTGGAAGCTGATTAAGCTGCCATCGGGAGAATTGGGAGCACCTACGGCTGACATCAACACGACGATCGCATTCGCACTGCTGACTTCTCTGGCATATTTTTATGCAGGTCTCAGCAAAAGTGGCTTGGGGTATTTCGCCCACTATGTAGAACCGGTTCCTTTCATGTTACCGTTCAAAATCATAGAAGATTTTACTAAGCCTCTTTCCCTAAGTTTCCGTTTGTTTGGCAACATCCTAGCTGACGAATTGGTTGTAGGAGTGTTGGTGTTGCTAGTGCCTTTATTTGTGCCTTTGCCAGTAATGGTTCTGGGACTATTTACAAGTGCCATTCAAGCTTTGATTTTTGCGACCCTAGCAGCAGCCTATATTGGTGAAGCGCTAGAGGGTGGTCACGGCGAAGAAGAACACCATTAACTAACGATAAACGGCCTAAAAAGAGGGAGGAAAAATTAATTTTCTGAACTTGAACTTCCGGTCGTGAAATCGGACAATTCCGTAGAATTTCTGTTCTCAATTTTGTACTTTACATAAGGAAAATCATCATGGATCCAATCGTTGCCGCCGCTTCCGTAATTGCCGCCGCTTTGGCAGTAGGTTTAGCCGCAATCGGCCCTGGCATCGGTCAAGGTAATGCCGCAGGTCGTGCTGTAGAAGGGATTGCCCGTCAGCCTGAAGCAGAAGGTAAAATTCGTGGCACCTTGCTGTTGAGTTTGGCGTTCATGGAAGCGCTGACAATTTACGGTTTGGTCGTAGCCCTAGTGCTATTGTTTGCCAACCCCTTCGCATAATAATTTGGGGTCCGATCGATTTTGGATTTTGGATGGTAATTAGATTCCAAAATCCAAAGTCGAAAATCTCAGATCGAATTAGGTGGGAGCCGTCAAAAAAACATGATGCACTGGACAGTATTACTAGCAGTTGAAGAAGCAGCAAAAGAAGGCGGACTTTTTGATATTGATGCTACTCTGCCTCTGATGGCGGTGCAGTTTTTGATTTTAGTCGCAGTCTTGAATGTAATTTTTTACAAGCCGCTCACCAAGTCAATTGAGGAACGGGCGGATTACATTCGTAACACTCAAGTTGCAGCGAAAGAACGCTTGGCTAAAGCTCAGCAACTAGCGCAGGAGTACGAGCAAAAACTGGGAGAGACTCGCAGGGAATCTCAAAAGGTGATTGCTGTTGCTCAAGCAGAAGCTCAAAAAAGTGCTTCGGCGAAAGTAGCTGAGGCTCAAAAAGAAGCTCAAGTCGCGCGAGAAAAAGCAGGACAAGAGATTGAGCAGCAAAAGCAAGAAGCAATGCGATCGCTGGAACAACAAGTAGATTCCCTCAGCCGCCAAATTCTCGAAAAGCTATTAGGGCCGTCGCTGGTCAAATAGCGAAACCGAAGAGTTTTAGATTAGGCATTCAATCTTAAATCTAAAATCGGTTCACCCAATCTGCACCCGCAATTATGGAAGAGTATCATGGGGACTGTTTTATTGCTAGCCACAGAAGCTAGCCGGGAAGGTGGTTTCGGTTTCAACTTTGATGTTTTAGAAACCAACCTGATTAACCTGGTCATTATTATTGCAGTGCTGTTTTATTTCGGGCGCGGCTTTTTAGGAAAAATCCTGACTGAGAGGCGATCGAGCATCGAACAGGCGATTCTAGAAGCAGAAAAACGCCAAAAAGATGCAGCAGCAGCTCTCGCAGAGCAACAGCAAAAATTGACTCAAGCGCAAGCAGAAGCGGAACGAATTCGTACCGCTGCTGAACAAACGGCTGTGAAGGCAAAAGAAGCAATTCTAGCTCAAGCGGCGCAGGACGTTGAACGCATGAAAGCAACGGCAGGTCAAGAGTTGGAAGCGGAGCAGGAAAGAGCGATCGCCCAACTGAGATCGGCGGTTGTATCTCTGGCATTAGAAAGGGTGGAAAGCCAGCTAAAAACTAGCTTGGATGACAGCGCTCAAAATCAATTAATCGATCGCAGCATTGCCTTAGTGGGAGGCTAAAACGTGAGTAAAGTCAACACACAAGTTTTACAGCCTTACGCATCAGCTTTGATGTCACTGGCTAAGTCTAACGATCTCTCAGAGCAGTTTGGCAATGATATTCGTTCCTTACTGAGTCTGCTAGAAAGTTCGGAGGATCTGCGTCAATTTTTAGCTAATCCTCTGATTAAACCAGATGCTAAAAAAGCTGTCATTAAGCAAATAGCAGGGGAAGAAATGAACCCCTTGATGCGAAGCTTTCTGAGCCTGTTAATAGACAAAGGAAGGATTCTTTTTTTAGAAGGAATTGGCAAGCAATACTTGACCCAACTCCGAGCACTCAACCAAACTGTATTGGCTGAAGTTACCTCGGCTGTACCGCTTTCAGATGCTCAACAGCAAACTGTTCGCGAAAAAGTGCAGGCGATGACTAGCGCACGGCAAGTGGAAATTGAAACCAAAATTGACACAGATTTAATCGGCGGTGTCGTGATTAAAGTAGGCTCTCAAGTGATTGATGCCAGCCTGCGAGGACAATTACGTCGTCTGGGAATTCGCTTGGCTTCTTGATAGAAGAAGGCCCTTCGACACTTCGGCTTCGCTCAGTGCGACGCTTCGCTCAGGGTACAACGCCCTTCGACACTTCGGCTTCGCTCAGTGCGACGCTTCGCTCAGGGTAAAAAGAAGGAAGAAGGGAAAAGTTAAACAGGAACTAGAAATTAATTTATTTCTATTACCGAGTTGTCAATCCCTAATTCTTATTACAGAATCCCAAGGCTTTCTTACCGAAAACATCGACTGACAACTGACCACTGACAACAAACAATTGACAACAAACAACTGATATGGCAGCAATCAGACCAGACGAAATTAGCAACATTATTCGCCAGCAAATTGAGCAGTACGACCAAGATGTCAAAACATCTAATGTCGGTACTGTTTTGCAAGTAGGCGACGGTATTGCGCGGATTTATGGCTTGGATAAAGCGATGTCCGGTGAATTGCTAGAATTTGCCGATGGCACCATTGGTATTGCACTGAACTTGGAAGAAGATAACGTCGGCGCAGTGCTGATGGGCCAAGGTTTGGGAATTCAAGAAGGTTCGGCAGTTATTGCTACTGGCAGAATTGCTGAAGTCCCCGTGGGAGAAGCCATGTTGGGACGGGTAGTTGATGCTTTGGCCCGTCCGATTGACGGCAAAGGAGAAATTAAAACTACTGAAACTCGCTTGATTGAATCTCCGGCACCGGGGATTGTTTCTCGCCGTTCTGTTTACGAACCGATGCAAACAGGGATTACCGCGATTGATGCGATGATTCCAGTTGGTAGAGGACAGCGCGAACTGATTATTGGTGACAGACAAACTGGTAAGACGGCGATCGCGATCGACACGATTATCAACCAAAAATCGGAAAACGTGATTTGCGTTTACGTGGCGATCGGGCAAAAAGCTTCTACAGTAGCTAACATTGTCAACGTGCTGCAAGAAAAAGGCGCAATGGACTACACGATCGTCGTAGCAGCCAACGCTAGCGACCCCGCTACACTGCAATATTTGGCTCCCTATACAGGTGCCAGCTTAGCCGAGTATTTCATGTACAAAGGCAAGCACACTTTGGTTATCTACGATGACCTTTCCAAACAAGCACAAGCTTACCGTCAAATGTCCCTGTTGCTACGCCGTCCTCCGGGTCGCGAAGCATACCCCGGAGACGTGTTCTACCTGCACTCTCGCTTGCTAGAACGCGCTGCTAAATTGAGCGATGATTTGGGCGAAGGCAGCATGACAGCTTTGCCAATTATCGAGACCCAAGCTGGTGACGTTTCTGCTTACATTCCTACCAACGTAATTTCGATTACCGACGGTCAAATCTTCTTGTCTTCTGACTTGTTTAACGCTGGTTTGCGTCCGGCAGTAAACCCCGGTATTTCGGTATCGCGGGTAGGTTCTGCTGCTCAAACTAAGGCAATGAAAAAAGTAGCCGGTAAGGTGAAATTGGAATTGGCGCAGTTTGAAGAATTAGCAGCATTTTCTCAGTTTGCTTCCGACTTGGATAAGTCTACTCAAAACCAATTGGCCCGTGGTCAACGGTTGCGCGAACTCCTGAAGCAGGCACAAAGTTCTCCTCTGCCGATGAACGAACAAGTTGCTATTATCTATGCCGGGATTAACGGCTACATGGATGACATTCCGGTAGATAAGGTCAGCAAGTTTACTGTTGGTTTACGCGATTATTTGCGGACTAGCAAGCCGAAGTACGGTGAAATCGTTCAAGGTGGTGCTAAGGCATTGACTGAGGAAGCTGAGAACTTGCTGAAAGAAGGAATCACTGAATTCAAGCAAAGTTTCCTAGTTTCTGCGTAGATAAGTAGGAATTTTCAACCGCAGATGAACGCGGATAAACGCAGATAATCTGAGGTTCATCTGCGTTTATCTGTTTATATCTGCGGTTTTGATTAAGAAGATGCGGGCAAGGATGTAAGGAGAAATTTATGGCAAATCTGAAAACTATTCGCGATCGCATCAAGTCGGTCAAGAACACTAAAAAGATTACAGAAGCAATGCGCTTGGTGGCTGCTGCAAAGGTGCGCCGCGCTCAAGAACAGGTGACTGCAACTCGGCCTTTTGCCGATCGCCTCGCAGAGGTATTGTACGGTTTGGCGGAACGGTTGCAGTTTGAAAGCCTGGATTTGCCGCTGTTGAAGAAACGCGAAGTTAGGAATGTCGGACTTTTGGTCGTTTCGGGCGATCGGGGTTTGTGCGGCGGTTACAATAGCGGTATTATCAAGTACGCCGAAAATCGCGCCAAGGAACTGAAAGCTGAAGGTGTAGAGTACAGATATATCTTGGTAGGACGGAAAGCTGCTCAGTATTTCCAACGCCGGGAACAACCAATTGATGCGACTTACACTAACTTGGAACAGATTCCAACAGCACCGGAAGCAGCGATGATTGCCGATGAATTGTTGTCTCTATTCCTATCAGGAACTGTGGACAGAATTGAGTTGGTTTACACTAAGTTTGTGTCGCTGATTAGTTCTCGTCCAGTGATTCAAACCTTGCTACCCCTCGATCCGCAAGGCTTGGAAACTCCTGATGATGAAATCTTCCGCTTGACATCTCAAGGCGGACAGTTTCAAGTATCGCGTGAAAAGGTTGCTTCACCTACGAAGAGTTTGCCGCGGGACATGATTTTCGAGCAAGATCCGGCGCAAATCTTGGAGGCACTTTTGCCTTTGTATTTGAACAACCAATTGCTACGGGCTTTGCAAGAATCTGCTGCTAGCGAGTTGGCTGCGCGGATGACTGCGATGAATAATGCTAGTGAGAATGCTAGCGATTTGATTAGCAGTTTAACGCTGACTTATAACAAGGCGCGGCAAGCAGCAATTACTCAGGAAATCCTGGAAGTTTGCGGCGGTGCTGAGGCTTTAAATGGTTAGGTTAGGGTTGACAATTTGTTGATTTTATGCTAGGCGTCTGGGAAAACTCAGGCGCTTTTTTTTGAAGTCGAAAACACGATAGCGGAGGACACGGCAGTGCCGTTTCCCTACCCCAAACTATTGATGACGGAGGACACGGCAGTGCCGTTTCCCTACGCCCAAACTATTGATGACGGAGGACTCCGAGACAATAGATTAAATAAAACGGAGAGGGGGGGATTCGAACCCCCGAAGGGTGATAACACCCTTAACAGATTAGCAATCTGCCGCTTTCGACCACTCAGCCACCTCTCCAGATGACAGCAACTAAGCATAGCACACACATCCAGACGTTGGCAACCCCTAAACTCAAAAAAATCTCAATCCCTGACACTGTATGGAAGGAAGAAGGTACTGCACGGATTTTGACACGGATGTAAAAGAGCAGAAACAAACTATTCCCGATGCCGGATTCATGCCTATTCCCCAAATCCCCTAGCCTTCAAGTGCTTTTCCCAGCTAAAGTTGGAACTGAGAAAAAATCTCTTAGTATACAAATATCCCAACCGATACAGCTTAGCCTTGCGATCGGCATCAAGATTAAAATCCGTCGCCGTCACAGCAGCTTCAGTCACATCAACATTAATCACCCTACCTCGATCCATCTCCCGCTGGTGATACCTATCCCTTGCTTTCATCATCGTGGTGAACATCGACGCCAGCATTGACACCGGACTGTTGATGTTAACCTTACTCTCAATTCCAGTATCAATTAATCGAAACCCAAAAGTAAACCAGCGAGGCGCAACTGGAGTCGAACCAGATTGTTTGTCATAAATCCACAGCGGAAAATTGCTCAGAATTCCCCCATCGACAATTAAGTCATTGCCGAGTTTTCCTGGCTCAAAAAATAGCGGAATACTCATCGACAGCCGCACCGCTTCAGCTACGCTAAAATCTTCAGCACTTTTAAGCTGCAACTGCTGGTACAAAGCATCTGAATCCGCAGATTCACGCCGCTGCAAGTCGTCGGGTATTACCAACATTTCACCACGGGTCAGGTTGGATATTACTACTTTTAATTCGCGGTCTTTTACCTGTTTAACATCCGCAAAACTGTGCAAATGACCTTTGGCGAGGGTTGTTTCCAGCCAGTTCCGGAAAGGCAGTGAAGAATATTCTCCCATCTGACGACTAATTGTTAGAAAAAGTAGCGTCCAAACCGGGGATTGCAAATCGTCTGCGGGGTCGCCATTGATAATTAAGGGACTGTTTTTTTTGCTCAAAAATATGCCGTAATCGAGCTGTCCTAACAGTTCCTCTAAGTCATCCATTGACAAGTCTGTTGCCAATACTGCGGCAGTAATTGCACCCGCAGAAGTACCCGCCAGTTTTCGCCAGCGGATACCCAAATCATTGCAGCATCTGAGTGCTCCTAAAAACGCAACTCCGCGCACACCACCGCCTTCAAAAATACCGTCTGCATAGATTTGACCCTTTTCGTCGGGAGGCGGAAATTTTTCGAGAATAGTTTGTTTCTCACTTGGAGAAATCCTGACTCCCGGTTCTTGCAAAATTTGCTGCGGTGACCAGTTACTCATTGAAAATACCTCGAAACTATTTATATTTGATAGGACTATTTATGGGCGTAAGGTGCGTACCTTACATATAGTATTTGTGCATAAGTTTTGTTGAAGATTTTAGAGTTGAAATTGAGATTTATAATTCTTGATTTTTTTGGGCATTCATTGCTTCTTTGACGTGTTCTTGAACTTGCGATCGCACTTGTTCGTAGGCCACAGACGCGCACCAAGGGCGGAGAGATAATATAGTTGAATCTGGGGTAATCTCAGCTACCAAACAAGTTGGGGGCGGATTCTCCAAAACCAGCGGGTGAGAGTGGGCAATTTCTAGTAACTCAGTCATAGTCGGACGAATCGGACGATCGCCAATATCAATCTTTAAGTCTACCCTTCTCGTTCCCATCGCCGTTGTATTTTTCAGTGTACCGTTAAACAACTGATTATTCGGCACAATAATTTTTACATGATCGTCTGTCACCACGGTTGTTGAAAAAATCCCGATCGCATCGACGACTCCTTTAACATCCGTACCTTCGATCGCATCTCCGACTTCAAAAGGCCGCAAACTAATCAACATTACCCCAGCAGCAAAGTGCGATAAAGTATTTTGCCACGCCAGACCAATCGCCAAACTCGCAGCCCCCACCACCGCAACCACGCTAGTAGTTTGAATGCCCAACTTACTCAAAGCCGCGACTACGCCGACTACCAAAATCGCAATTTCAGCAGCTTGAACTAAGAATTTCCGTAGCGTGGCTTCGGTGCGACTTAGAGCTCGGCGAGTCAGGCGGCCCGCAAAGTCGATCGCAAATCGCGTAATTAACAAAATGCCGATCGCCCACAGCACTTGAGGTACAATTTGAAACCCCAATTCTACGAATTTTTTAGAGAATTCTTGGGCTACTTGGAAAGCTTGAATTCTTTCTGTATCTAGCTGAGAATACAACGTTTGGGCTATTGGCATAAATTTACTGATGACTATCATATTAATGGGAATTGGGAATTGGGAATTGGGAATTGGGAATTGGGAATTAATTCGAGGACTTACGCAGAAACTCTATTAACCAATAACTATTGACTAACGGCAACCCGAGGCAATCGGTGTTTAAAACCGCAGATAATTTCCCACGAAATAGTGCCTAAAGTTGCTGCCCAATCGTCAGCAGTAATTTGATTTTCCCCATCTTTTCCCAATAGCGTCACCACTTCACCAACTTCTAAATCAGGAATATCAGTTACATCCAACATTAATTGATCCATCGTCACAGCTCCTACTTGTGGCACCAATTTGCCCTTGACTAAAACCTGCATTTTATTAGAAAGATTGCGTGGAATCCCGTCAGCATAACCTACACCAACTACCGCAATTTTCGTTTGCCTTTGAGCGATAAATTGATACCCATAACTAACGCCTGTTCCTGCTTCAATTGTTTTGACCTGCGTCACCTTAGCTTTTACCTGCATTGCGGGCTTTAAATCCACAACATTTTGCAAGTGAGGAGCTGGATAAAGACCGTAGGTAGCTAAACCGACTCGCACTAAATCATAGTGCAAATCGGGGTCGGCGAGGGCAGCAGCAGAGTTTGCCAAGTGCAATCTAATCGGGTTAATTCCTGATGTTTTAATTTGGGCGATCGCCCGTTCAAACCGCTGGTGCTGCTCTTTCATAACTGCGGTATCGGGACTGTCGGCTGTCGCCAGGTGAGAGTAAATACTGGCTAATTTTAAATTCGGCAACCCCTTGACTAATTGCACAAATTCTGTTGCTTCTTGCCAGGGCGCACCCAATCGAGACATTCCCGTATCTAACTTAGCGTGAACAGGTAAAGATTGGTTGACACTTACGAGAACTTCTGAAAAAATTAGGGCTTGTTTGGCAGTACAAATAGTGGGCTGCAAGTGCCATTGGGCGATCGCCTTTACCTGTTGGGCTGTATGAGTCGCCCCCAACAACAAAATCGGCGCTTCTATCCCAGCTTCTCGCAATTCAATTCCTTCGGGAATTGTCGCCACGCCCAGCCAACTAGCACCTGCTGATAAAACGGTTTGACTGACTGCGACAGCACCGTGCCCGTAAGCATCCGCTTTCACAACTGCCATCAGTTCTGTTTGGGGAGATAATAGATTTTTAAGCTGTTTTACATTGTGAGTTAAAGCTGCTAAATCGATTTCTACCCAAGCCCGCTGGCAAATTCCGCCGTCACCATCCCACAGCACTGTCTGGCGGGACTCTGTGGCCATTGATTCTGCGGTTGTTTGTTCCCAACTCAACATTGTCGATCGCTCCTACTTGCTTGCACCATTAAAAACTGCTCGGAGATTTCACCCTAGGTTTTATTATAATTAAATTTTCTCTTTAATCAATGTTAACTGGTGTATCATAGCACCAAAAATACTCGGTGAAAACTATGGACGGACTGGCCTACCTGCATTTAGCTGAAACTTGGGAAACGCCTACAAATCAGGCTTTCAGGGGTGGGCATCTTGCCCGCCCCACAAACAACTTGAACTCTTGTGGAACAGGCATCTTGGCGGTTCATGAAAAGGGTACAAGATGTCAGCTTCAAAGAACTAATTCTAAAACGCATCTGAATTTAGCCTCGACTCCTTTACTCTTCTTGACGATCGCTCTCACAATTGCCAATTTAGTCAATCCCGCACTAGCAGCCATCAAAAAAGGCGATTCAGGCCCAGAAGTTGCCCAACTCCAGAAAACTCTCGAAGACAGAGGGTATTTTCGCGCCAAGCCCACAGGATTTTACGGTACTGTAACCCAGGCTGCTGTGAAAAAGTTCCAAGCAGAAAACAATCTGAAAGTTGACGGAATCGTCGGCCCTAAAACCTTGTCAGCTCTGAAGGTGAAGTCGGAAAGTGCGATCGGCGATAATGAATCTGCGGGCAAAACATCAGCGGATTTAGCTGAATCTTCACCATCCCCCAGCCCCAGAGAAAACAGAAACCAACTCGAAGATACAATTAAAAACAAGCCAAAACAACCTTCTTTTCAAGAACCATCTTTACCATCATTTAAAACAGAGACTCCTGCAAAAATTTCTGAAAATAAAGAAACTGAATTACTACCCAAAAGATCCGAAAGCACTCAAGGCAAAATGACCTTGATCAAAACAATTTATGGCAAGATATCGCCAAAATCCATAGTTCATTCGGGAGCTGGTTTGTTTTTTGCTCAAAACATGATGTACAATCATACAATCACAGTTTACGATCGGAAGTTTAAATTAGTCAAGACCATTGGCGATCGAGTAAACTTGTCGAAGTTCGGCTTTTCTAAATTTAAAGGCAATTATCAAGGTTCTCCCGTAGAAGCAGCTTTTTCAACAGACGGCAAATATGCCTATGTATCCAACTATCAAATGTACGGTTCGGGGTTTGACAATCCCGGGAGCGATCGGTGTTCTCCAGCAGCAAAACACGACCAAAGTTTCATGTACCGCATCAATACCGAAACTTTGAAAATAGAAAACGTAATTCCTGTGGGTGCAGTTCCCAAATTCAATGCTGTCTCACCTGACAATCGTTTCGCCCTAGCTACCAATTGGTGCAGTTGGGATTTGAGCGTAGTCGATACTAATAAAAATACCGAAATCGAACGGGTGAAATTGGGTGCATATCCTCGCGGAATTGTTGTCACTCCCGACTCAAAAAGTGCCTACGTTGCTGTCATGGGTTCTGCGGATATTGCCAAGGTCAATTTGATCGATTTTTCGGTAGAATGGCTACGAAACATTGGTAATGCACCGCGTCATTTGGTAATCGATCCTAATGGTAAGTATCTTTATGCAACTTTGAACGGTGAAGGGAATGTGGCAAAAGTTGACCTAAAAACTGGTGAGGTTGTGGACAGGGTTTCGACGGGAAGACAACCTCGCAGTATGACAATTTCTGGTGATGGTAAACTGATTTATGTGGTTAATTATGGTTCTAATACTGTCAGCAAGGTGCGATCGAGCGATCTGAAGGTGCTGCAAACGGTGAATGTGAACGCCAGCCCGATCGGCATTACTTACGATCCAGAAACAAATCAGGTTTGGGTGGCTTGCTATTCGGGGAGTATTATGGTATTTCAAGATTGATTAGGGCGATCGGCGATTGAAATCTCAGAAAGAAGGACTAAAGTCCTCACTACGAACCTGTTTGTAGTGGGGACTTCAGTCCTCTAGTTAAAGTCGCACAACGTATTCAGAAGGTTTAGCAGGTACTTTTCCTTCTTTGGCCATCGCTTGGTAAATCATGGCTGCTACTTCTGCACGAGTTGCTATGCGGTTTGGCTGCAAAAGTGTGGGCTTCGGATGGTTGACAACAATTCCTGCTTCCGTCGCTGCTGCTACTTTGTCAACTGCCCATTTTGGTAATTTTTTCCTATCTGTATAAACTTGTAAAGTTTTACTCGCTTTCGCTGATGATTTCAGATTCAAACCGCTAGCTAAAGCTGCGATGACTTCGACGCGGGGAACTTCTTTGTCGGGACGGAACGCGTTGTCTGGGTATCCTTTGAGATATCCAGTTTTGACGCTGTGGTTGATCGCACTCTTCGTCGGACTCTTGTCTTTTACGTCTTTAAAATCAACCGATTTTCGGCGCGGTTCTTTCTTGGACATTCCTTGAATTAATCTGGCTAATTCTGCTCGCGTCATCGGTTCATCGGGACGAAATTTGCTGTCGGTCAAATCAGCAAAGATTTTCCGATCGACTAAAGCGACAATAAACGGACGCGCCCAATATTTATCAGGAACATCGGAGAGTTTGACGAGGCCAACTTTTGCTTTACTGGCTTTTGGTTTGGTAATTACTGGGGCCAGTGTCGATCGCACAATTGGCTTTTGGGGAACAACGATCGCCCCCTGCGGAGAAATTGGCGGTAAAATCGGCCCTAAAGGTGCAACAGGGGCGGTATCTGGTTCCCGGGGAATCAGGAGTGTAGCGGGCGATGGCACATCCGAACTCGGCAGCGCAGGCGTTAATATTCCTGGACTAGCGGGCGCGACAGCAGGTTGAGAGAAAACGGCTGGAAATTGCCAATTTGTAGTACCGAATTGACTGGGGTTTCTACCTGTTACCCAAAAGAAAATTGCTCCCATCGTGCCGAAGGCCACCAAGATTGCAATCAATTCATCAAATCCTAGAGGGTTTCTTTCCCCTGACGGGGGTTGTGGAGAAGACATACTTGTCACCTACATATCAATGTAGAAATTAAATCACATATTTTTTGTGTCTGGGGAAGACAGAGAGCGCTAAATCAACTATTCCAAAGTTCTCACTGTCAATACCTGCGGCGGCGTGGAATCTAGAGGATAGATAAAATCAACTTTTACCGATCGCGTTTCTGCCACAGCCAACCTCAACTTTACTATCTGTTCCACAACTTGACCGACACGGTGCCACAAATGCACGTAGCCAGTCACATCTGCACCTATATCGTTTTGGTAGCGCAGCCTCACAGTACATCGAGAATAGGGAAAATCTAGGGGAGGTTGGCGAAAGCGCAACCCATCTTTTGAGAGATTAAAGCGGATCGCGAATTAAATAATTTACACATATTTGTGGGATGGGCGTCCCGCCCGTTCTTTCTGGACGGGCGGGACGCCCATCCCACAAGAACAATAAAAATTGTAAGTTATTTAATTCTCATTCCTTATCTTCTTTTAAAGGCGTTTCCAAACTCACCGCAAACGGTAGCGGTTTTTGGGCCGTGTTATGCAGTGGCAAAATCAGATTGTAGTGTACGCCGTAATTGCAGTGCGCTTCGTAAGCGGTGTCAGGATAGCGCGCCAGCATTTTTCCTGCTTGCACTTGTTGGGTACCCAAAGTACCTCCGCGCAAGGTGGTGATCGCATAGGAGATCGCTTTTCCAGTCTGCGGAATTGCTAGATTTTTAGCATCGCGATCGACTAATTCCGCTGCCCATCCAGAACCTGCCTGTACCCCTGCCACGCGGTCGTAAATCAGGCTTCCCGCAGTCGCATCAGGGGAAGAGTCGGCGCGCGTTGGCGCAGCCCTCAAACAAGATCGCCCCCGTCGGCATTTTGAGGTGCATACATCGCCAAAGTTGCGGCATAAACCCGGCCGCTAGTGTTGAGCCGCACAAAGGTAGAACTACCGTTTATTGGCTTTTCCAGCCCCCGCATCGGCGGCTGCACAAAGGGCGATCGTAGAAATACCAGCAATTCGAGAAAAGAGATTTTTTTATGAATCATCAAAGTTAACTATCAACCCAATCTCTGTACATCTTCCACCGACAGCGACAGCGCCTGAGCCACTTGCTCTACAGTTAAACCCATTGCCAACAGTTGGGGAATAGCATCCCGTTGGGTTTGTTCTGCGCGCTCGGCTCGCTCTCGCTCAGCGTCAGCGCGTTGGCGTTCCTGTTCGGTATGGAGGCGTTCTAGTTTAGCTTGTTCGCTACCAGTTAACAACAAATTCCCTTGATTATCCCACCAACGCAACCATCGCTGATGCTGATTTTGATAGCTACCTTCCCACACACCTAACTCTACTCCCATCAGGTCGATCGGATAATGCCCGCGATCGTTCGGTTCCAAGCGGCGATAACGAGTATTCACCCAGTTATAGACTTCCAATTCGCTCGTTTTAATGATGTATATCGCATAGTAAGGAATGTGAATAATCTGCTCGTATACCCAAAACTTTCCGGGTTTCTGGTTGACACCTTCTGGTAAGCGAGATAAGGGAGTATTGTTTCGTTCTTCAGAGCCATTACCACTAGCAAATTCGATCGCAATTAATGGCACAATAGACCTCTTGCAAAATAATTTTGTGTTATGGAAAGTTTAGCCAATTTTATAATCTAGCAGGCTGGGCAAGTTTAAGGAGATGCCAATCAACCCAATAATTCAAAGTTTGACCTAAACTTGAGCAAATCTTTAAGCATAACACATATTTTTTTTGCAAGAGGTCTAATATACTCGCGCCAAATCACGTAAGAGCGGCGAATTTCCCCATCTATTAGGGGCGGAACGTTGGGAACGTAGAACCAGTCAGGCGCTTCGGCTCCCTTTTCTGGAGGATCGGTTTCGCGCCAGTAAATACCCCTATCTTGCCCGATCGCATATTGTCTGTCGGGGTGAAGGGTTTGCAGTGTAGTTTCCAGGGAGTCGGTGAGTAGGATACTCTGGGGATGTTCTTGGAAGTTTTTCACAAACGTGCCGTCGGAGTCGGGGAGTTGAGTGTGATCGGGAAAGGCGGGGGGTAATGTTGTGGGGTTGAGGCTTTGGGTCATGTCAGCTATCCGGTGGTGAAAGGACAGATGGTTTATTAATTAGAGCATAGCGATCGCGGATTGAGGGGCTTTATTCTGTTTGTCTAGGCTGTTCGATAGCCGCGATCGCGAAGCACATCAACCCCGGCTCAATGACCTTCTATTGGTCTAAAATCTGTTACATTACGATCGTAATTAAGCATTTGGCGACGAGCTATGAGGTCAATTGAACAACTGACAGAAGAGCTTTTATCTTTGCCTAGTGCATCAAGAGCGCTTTTGGCAGAAAAACTCGCAGAAAGTTTAGAATTCGATATCGACCCAATAATTCAGGCAGCTTGGACAACTGAGGCTCATAGACGGCGTAACGAGATCCGAAGCGGTACTGTACAAGCAATTCCGGGGGATGATGCCTTAGCTCAAGTGAGGCTGTTGCTTGACCCATGAAATATGTATTTCATCCTGAAGCACTTGCCGAATATGCTGAAGCTGTCCAATATTAGACCTCTTGCAAAAAAAATATGTGTTATCCTTAAAGATTTTCTCAAGTTTAGGTCAAACTTTGAACTATTGGGTTGATTGGCATCTCCTTAAACTTGCCCAGCCTGCTAGACTATAAAATTGGCTAAACTTTCTATAATAGCACAAAATTATTTTGCAAGAGGTCTACTGTGCAGAACAACGCTCTGAAGTAGCACAGATGTTCATTAATGCTATTGAGGATGCTGTGTATCGAATTAGGGAATCTCCGACTCGCTGGGCTATAGTTGATGAAGATGTTCGGCGATGTTTGACGCGAAAATTTCCTTATAGCATCCTTTACACGATCGAGCAAGACTACATTTTGATTCTCGCAGTAACGCATTGCAGTCGAGAGCCTGGGTATTGGAAAAGCCGCAAATAATTGAAACATTCAGCAATCCAACATTTAAAATGTCTGAGATAACTCTGCTACATGAAATTGCTCATTGCCCCCATGCACGGTTCTGTCGAGAAAATCCTGCTGCTGAACATCCATGTAGCGAAATTGTTAATTATCAAAAGTCGCTCAATTTAGACGATTTTCAAGTACCTGAGCCTTGGAGTGGACATATAGAGAAAGCTCCTATTCTTTTTCTGAGTTCAAATCCATCAATTGGCGCTGGTGAAAACTACCCAAATTGGTCTTGGTCAGACGATGATATGGAAGATTACTTCAGTTATCGTTTTGGAGGGGGACGCAAGGAATGGATCGTCAATGGTACGAAATCCTTACTAATGGACGGGACATATAGCCATGCTGTTAAGTTCTGGGCAGCAGTCCGGCAACGTGCTATGGAGTTATTTGAACGGGATGTGCTTCCAGGAATTGATTATGCACTTACCGAAATAGTGCATTGTAAATCCCATAAGGAAATTGGCGTAGAACGAGCGCAAAATAAATGTGTTAAAGCCTATTTGTTGAGAACTTTAGAACTTGCCGGGGCAAAAGTAATTGTGGTGCTGGGAGAACGTGCAAGGAAAGCAATTCAAAGTCAATTCAATATTCCTGAAAAAATCTCAGTGTCTGAGGCAATAAAGATAGGGAGCAGTGAAAGATTTTTTGCTTTTCTTCCACATCCAAATGCCCGCAGCTATCGTTCTTTTTCCAAGTGCTTTCAGGATGATGAGCTTGAAAAGTTACGCGCATCTTTGCATCCGTGGAAAAATGGTGAGTGATGCACATGGTTAAAGTTACTTGAACGTGCGATCGCCCGATTGAAAACTTTACCTTCTAGTGAGCAAGATGCGATCGCGTTATTATAGAAGCTATGCGTATTTTGTCCCGCAGTACCCTACGAGACTTCTGGGAATCTCATCCAGATGCCGAAGAAGCACTGAAAACCTGGTACTACGAAGCATCTCACGCCGACTGGCAGAGCCCAGCCGATGTGAAAATCGCTCATCGTAATGCCAGCATCATTGCAAACAACCGTGTCGTTTTCAATATCAAAGGCAACAGCTATGGGCTGATTGTGGCAATTCGCTATGACCTTGGTATTATTTTCATCCGATTTATTGGCACTCATGCCGAGTATGACAAAGTAGATGCAGAAGTAGTCTAAACAGAGGTGAATGTATGGAATTCCGCCCAATTAGAAATGAAACCGACTATCAGGAAGCCCTTCGAGAGATAGAATTAATGTTTAATGCAGCCCCAAACACTCCTGAGTACGATCGATTAGATGTGCTCAGCACCTTATTGGAAGTCTACGAGAAGAAACACATTCCGATCGCAATTCCCGATCCGATCGAAGCGATTTATTATTACATGGAAACTCGCGGATGGTCTCGTCGCGATTTAGAGTCATGTCTCGGTAGTCGGGCTAGGGTGTCTGAGGTCTTATCTCGTAAACGTTCCTTGACCTTGGAGATGATTCGGAAGTTAAATCAAGAACTGGGGATTCCCGCTGAAATTCTCATCCAACCATATAACTCGGTAAAAATCCCCGCGTAACAATCTTACGTGTCTTGACGCGGTATTTTGTGGTTATATGTAGTTGCTCAATACGAAAGGTGGAATGATGTCTTATCCTTATTGGCAATTCTTTGTGGCTCTTGAATCTGATATTGAGGCTACTACTCAATACGTTGAGTGCTGCGAAGCGAACCATAACACCTATTCGGTTGCTTATGCTCAAATTATCTTAAGTGCTGGGTCTGAAGTTGATGTTGTCAGCAAGCTTCTTTGCAATAAGGTGCAACCCACAAGCAAGGCATAAAATATCAATGATTACAGAACAATTCTTCACTCCGAATATAACTCGCTTCACGATCTTAAGGTACTTATTCCTCGATATAACCTTAGCCTCACCCCTTGGGATTCCTGGGTTTCAGCTAATAACCCAGACTGGTGGAAGCTTTATAATAAGATAAAACATGAGCGCCATAACTTTTACAAAGAAGCTAATCTAAAGAATGCTTTGTTTTCAGTTTCAGGTCTCTTTTGTTTAGTTCTATATCTTTATCATCAGGAATTGAGAGAGAATGTTTTACAGCCTTGGCCTAAATTGCTTACGATAAATCCAGATTGGAATCCTCGAATTTATACTGATGTGAGGCCAGGATACCTTTTGCCTGAGTTTCAACAATGAGAAATAGAAGCTCTGTTGCTTGACTGAGTGCTGTATAAAAAGCGCTTTCACATGGAGGGGCTTTACACCGTCTGATATATTCTCTGTATATGGCTATTGTCAGGGAAAAAGCTAGTTGTAGGGTGCGTCGCTGCGGGAAACTTCCCACTCAGTCAGGTGCAGATATTCGAGGGCGACGCACCATACATTCTCAGCGCCTTCTGCCGCCCCCGGAAGAACGACTTGGTTGACGAGAACTCCTGCCGCTACCAAAACTCGGACTGCGCCTTTGCTGCGGCGAATTTGGATTTTGCGATCGCCTCAAATTGCTGCCGCCATAACCCGAACCGGTCGAGCGATTGGCCCCAGGCGCTGCTGGGCGTCTTGCTGGTACGTTCGAGGAGGGCGATCGCAAGCGGCCGGTCGTCCTTAAAACTTCACGGTTTCTCACCGCAGCAGGCGGGGCTTGGTAGCGAGTTTGATATTGGTTAACAGCTTGGCCGTAAGTGTTGCCATACCCGCCATATCCTGTCATAATCCCGGGCTGATACAGAGGCGGCATATAATATCGCGGTGTAAATAACAAACTGCCGATCGCCTGACCGGCGATCGCCCCAGCAAACGGTGCCCAGAAGCCTGATTGCTGTCTCACTACCACTGTTTGTGGCTGATTGGTTTGAGGGTTATTAACAGTTTCAGTCACGTTGTGAACGTACTCAATTTTAAAATCTTCTGTCAAATGCAAAACCGCTTTATTGTTATCAAGATTTAGATAACTTTTCTTGCCTGCCGATATTTCTTCATCCGTTAACCGAGCCATTTGCAAATCCCTGCTGCGGTAAACTGGAGGAGCCCCGGCGGGTGTATTCAGCAACATCAAACTGTATTCTCCCTCAGCATCGTCGTAGGTAGCTTGCTGTACGGGATATTGGCCTTGAGCCAAGTTATTGTTGGCTGGAGGACGCACCGTGTTTACATTTCTATTTGCCGCAGGATTGGCCGCAGGACTTGGAGGAACTTCTGGGGCAGGAGAACCGCAGGCGGTTGCCGTCCACAAGAAAGTTAAAGCCATTAAATAAATTGTCAGTCTTCGCAGCATAAATAATAATTGGGAATTGGGAATTGGGCATTGAGAATTGGGAATTGGTAGCAAATAACAAATAACGAATAACTAATAACTAATTACTCCCTCCTTAAAGAGGAATCAGTTCTGGGAAATTGACCAACACTTGGTCGTTGGTAAGTTCGTCTCCCAACTGTGCGGGAGAAAAGTGAATTTGGAGAGCGCGCAGCCTTTGCTGGTAATTCAAATTAATCAGTGCTTTTAAACCGACTTTCAGCGCGCTGATATCAGCGAGGTCTGTTTCCAGGGCGGGAACTTCGCCTTCATAAGCAACTGCAATCATCACCACGACATTTGTGGTTACGGGCAAAGACAAGGGAGAATTTTTATCGTAAACAGATTCGGTATATTGAGGTTCGCTGAGATAGCGATCGGCTGAATCAGTGAAAATTTCCTCCACATAATCGCCGGCTTCGCCTTCATCCCAAAAAACATCGCCTTCATTGGCGGCTGCTTGCCAGTAGTTGTCGTACTGCAACAGGTGATTGCAAATTTCTACAAGACCTTCTCCTAAAATTGCTAAGTCACCATCGCCATCAATTCCTTCTCTGGCGGTGCGGTTTAGAACTCCTAACAGCGGTGCAACTTCTTCGCCTGTTAGCTGAACGAACACGCGGCAAACTGCCAGTCGAGTTTTACCTGTAAATTGATTGAATCGATCGCGCCAAGCATTCATAAAAACCTATAGTTATCATCTGTAGGGCTATATTTTCAAGCGTAGCAGGCGATGGGAACGTTTGCCGTCTACCCTCCGATTGATCTGAAGAGTATTTTTAGCGATCGCCTTTGGCAGCCTACTGTCTCGCTTTGAGTCATCTAATTTTATAGCAGTTTTCAATCGGCTCAAATACAGTACCGAGAGGGCACTGCCTTGTCCAGAGGGGGAGCGGCGACTTTTAATAATTGGTATAAGATTGAGGATTGTAGCAAGACTTTTTTAAATTGGGATTAATTTGGCGCTCTCGGAGCGCCAAAATATGATATTGCGTGCGATCGATTTATCTTTCAATTGTTTGCAGTGCTTCGCGATCGATTCATCTGCAAATTGTAGGAGTAGATAATTTAAACTCAAAAAACCTCCAATCGAGCTCGATTGAAGGTTTTTTGAGCGAATACTTGGGTTTGAGATAACTATTTGACGATCGCCCTTTCGACTGGTTCGATCGATATTTCCGAACTCAACTCGGCAACTTCAACAACCGGCAAATCCAGCTCGCCGCCCGGAGCTTCCGGGTGTTCCCGCACAACTGCAACGGCTCCTGCTGGCTCAGTTACAGCCGCATCTGCGATCGAATCGATCGACTCTTCAAAAACTTCAAAATTATCGCTCATCGCAGCGCAAGCAGCAGAGGCGCGCTGGCCGGCGCGGTAGCTCATGTACCCCGCACCTGCACCTAAAACTCCAGCCAAACCCAGAAAACCAAGAGCTGCTGTCTTGTAGGATTTCCACGGATTCATTCCATCCGAGCCGCCGGAACCCAGGAGAGTTGTTGCAGAACCAGATTGAGCAGCCCCAGATTTGTTGTAGGAACAGGGGAAAGCAAATGCGGCGTCACCTAGTGCGATGCTGCTTACGATCGCGACGGTGGAAGCAATGCCAGCTAACACTTGAAACTTTTTCATGGTGCCTCGCCAAGTTTGTAAAGGATAATTAAAAAATTAATGGTAGCAGCTCTTTACAAATGTATCAACAAAGCAGCGCCGCCTTTCATCATGGATCGATCGCAACTCCCAACAATCGCCTCACAAAATTCAAATCTAAAATTGCCCGTTTCAAAACCTGAAACCATTGTTATATAAGCATTTTGACTGACAAATTCCGAGGAGTTCAAGTCTTGCGATCTCATATCTCGATCGCCCCCAGATTAGAAAATCTGAAGTGAGACAACAGAAATTTTAATCACAGGGTGGCAAACACTTGATGAGAAACTACTTTTAAGGCTACTTTTGAAAAGACTTAGTTATTGGAAAAACTCTTATTTTTATGACAGACATCGGGAATCAAGGCATTGAGCGATCGCCTCATCGATTGTTGGTGACGGGCGGCGCTGGATTTATCGGCTCAAATTTTGTGCATCATTGGTGTAGCAGCTATCCGGGCGATCGAGTAGTCGTACTCGATGCTTTAACCTACGCCGGCAACAGACAAACCCTGGCAACATTGGAAGGAGGAGAAAATTTTCGGTTTGTACGAGGGGATATTTGCGATCGAGCTCTCGTCGATAACTTACTCAAAGCAGAAAATATCGATACAGTCGCCCACTTTGCCGCAGAATCCCACGTTGACAGGTCAATTATCGGCCCCGCAGCCTTTGTTCAAACAAACGTTGTCGGAACCTTCACACTTTTAGAAGCCTTCCGCAAGCATTTAGAAGCAATTGATGACCTATCTCTCAAAGCACAAATGCGCTTCTTGCACGTTTCTACCGACGAAGTTTACGGTAGTCTTGGCCCCGACGATCCAGCATTTACGGAAACAACCGCTTACTCCCCCAACAGTCCCTATTCAGCCTCCAAAGCCGGCAGCGATCACCTCGCCCGCGCCTATTTCCACACCTACGGCGTCCCCACAATTATCACCAACTGTTCCAACAATTACGGCCCCTATCACTTCCCAGAAAAACTGATTCCATTAATGTGCATCAATATGCTATTGGGCAAACCGCTGCCAGTATACGGCGACGGTCAAAACGTCCGAGATTGGCTCTACGTGCTCGACCACTGCCGCGCCCTAGATGCCGTTATCCACCGCGGCCAGCCTGGAGAAACCTACAATGTTGGCGGCAACAACGAGGTAAAAAATCTCGATTTAGTCAAAATGCTGTGCCAGTTAATGGACGAATTAGCCGAGGATTTGCCCGCACGTCCTTGCGAACAATTGATCTCATTTGTCAAAGACAGAGCAGGGCACGATCGCCGTTATGCGATCGATGCCAACAAAATTAAAACAGAATTAGGTTGGACTCCCTCAGTCACAGTTGAAGAAGGTTTGCGACAGACAGTCGAATGGTACTTAGCCCATCGCGAGTGGTGGGAACCCCTGCTTTCCGAGGAATATCAAACTTACTACAGCAAGATATACGCCAATTAGTTATTGGTTATTAGTTATTGGTTATTAGTTATTAGTTATTAGTTATCAGTAATAGACATCTCCCATAATTATTGTGGAACAGGCATCCTGCCTGTTCTTCACAGGCTTTATGGGAGATGTCTAATTAACACCTAATACTTAATACCAATTTTTTATGAGGCTGCATAGAATCTGATCTCCCTGGCGCCCCCCTTAATAAGGGGGGGACAAGATTCCGATCAAAGTCCCCCTTCTTAAGGGGGATTTAGGGGGATCGAGATATGTGCAACGACCCATTAAATTGGTATAACACCTAATAAATAACGACTAACAATGACTTTCACACATACTACATACATTGACAATTGTCAATGTATGTAAAGATTTAGTTAAACTTCATCCATAGTGCCTAAAAGCAACATTTCTGGCTGATAATTTGAGTAGAGTTATCAAAAATAAAGATTTTCAAAACTTCTACTACAAAGAGAAAGTAGCAATGACCGAAATCAACTGGCTCAAGCAGATCCAAGAACCCAAATACTGGCTGTTAGCGATCGCAGTAGGTTTGATTACCCTGCACCTAACTCTCACTTCTAGAACAAACGACACTGACCTATTTGGCACAATGTTACTGTTTTGGGGAGTCGTGGCATTTCTGATTTGGGAAAGGCACGAATCCTTAACTTTTGAAAGCGGAGTTTTCGCCAGCTTTTTTGGGGCATCGTTAATTGCTTTAATCTTGCTCAAAAGTTCCTCTATATATGGATACGACTTTTTTATCAGAGCAACACCTTTTTTATCTGGCATCAGTCTTGCTTTACTGGCTTCTGGAACAAAAGGACTCAAACAATATTGGCAAGAATTGATGATTCTTGCTTACACAGCTATCCCTCCCGGCTTGATAGGAGTATTAGTCGATGTAGCTAAACTAACGGCTAAATTTTCAGCTTTTATCCTGCACTATTTAGGATTTGAAGTTGTCCGCCAAGGAGTTTTTCTCATCCTGGAAAAAGGCAGCGTTGAAGTGTATCACGGTTGTTCGGGAGTAAATGCAATTCTACAATTGTTAGGACTTGCTTTAGTCTTTTTGCTGATGTTTCCTACAACTACGGGACAGAAAATTGTAGTACCAATTGTCGCAGTCCTGATTGCATTTAGCGTAAATGCAGGTCGAGTTGCTCTCATGGCGGTGCTGGTATCCCTATCTCAACCCCAAGCATTTAAATACTGGCACGAAGGAAGTGGATCGGTAATTTTTTCGATGATTGCTGTATTAATCTTCGGAATATTCTGCTGGTTTGCCATCTTAAAAAACGAACCAGAAAATAAGAAAAAACAAAATTGCTAATGACTATTACCTACTGGAGACTAGTTAGAATTTCCCTATTGGCTGTTACTTTGGGAGCGGTTTTATTAGTTGCAGGAAAGTTGGTATTATATCCATCCACTGGCAATCTAGCTGTAACTCCCTTTGAGTTTCCCGAGTCAGTGCCTCTAGCCGATTGGCAACTGCAAAAGAGCGCACCACTGAAAATTATCGATACTTCAGAAGTCAAGACTGCTAGAAAATATGAATACCAAAAAAATAGCATTGCTCTAGAAATAGAGATGCGCTATGTGGTAAATACTACTGGGGATGTCGAAAGTATGATGAAGGGACATACTATTCTCAAGTCGTCTACTGGTAAACTAGCATTAGCAAGCACTCAAGGGGTAGGTCTTCACGGAATCTTGCAAAAGCAAAATCGACTGTATTTGAGTTCGTGTATCAATCCTCGCGGCAGTGCTACTGTTACTGCCGAACAGTTTAGATACAATCGAAATACTCTAGATTGGCAACCGAACCGTATTCTGTTTTGGCTATTGGGCAGGGGAAATATTCAAGACAAGCGCTGTTTGTGGACTCAGATGTCTGTGCCTTTGGATAAAACAACTCCAGAAGATGCCAATAAAATTCTACAGAATGCTTGGGTTTCTTGGTATAGTTGGTGGCAGCCTAAATTTCCTGAACCTTAAATCGAGTCAAGAGAGATTTTTGTTAACAACAATTGTGATTATTTTATGAATGAGATACAAGGCGAGCAAGGTTTTTCGATCTACAGGCTGCGTTGGATTGGCTACGGTCTTTTAATTCTATCTTTATTAGATACGATCGCAGTTCTGATACCAGCAAATTTTGGCAATCGTGTCTGGGAATTGCAGACGATTGGCGCTGTGGTGGAACGAGTACCAGTTCCTTTGCTGGCAATGGCGCTGATATTTTTTGGCGAAGGGTACGATCGCAGACGTTTAGAAGACATTTTTTTGAAGGTTTTGTCTTGGGTGTGTCTGGTGTTGGCGTTGGTTTTTCTGTTGATGTTACCTTTGGGAATTTTTGGCACTATTTTCGTCAACAACCAAAACGACAAGCAAATTACTACTCAAGCAAACCAACAATTAGTTCAGTTGCAGCAAGTGGAAGAACGGCTGAATAAGGGCAGTCCTGAAGATTTAAAGAATTTGGCGGGGGAACTTACCCGTTTGGGGGTACAAGCGGATACGAACAACCCCCAGGAACTGAAAACCCAAATTCTGGCGAGAATTACTCCGGCAAAGGAACGTTTGCAGGCGCAAAGTACAGCGGTTCAGTCAAATCAGCGTTTGGGACTCTTAAAAAATGCTGTTAAGTGGTTGCTGGGCGCGTTGATTTCTAGTGTTTTGTTTTTTACGATCTGGCGGGGTACTGACTGGGCTCGGTAGTAGTTTAGAGTGCGTGAGTTAGATGTAATATCAATTCTGGTTGCAGGAGAGAGCAAGGGAGGACACGGCAGTGCCGTGTCCCTACCCGAAAATAATCATGAGTTCTCGCGACAGATGTAACTAGGGCTTGCTGAATAATTGATTGCAAACCAATAACAGGAGCGATCGATATATTC
>ENA-OFCE01000450-OFCE01000450.1-metagenomes-genome-assembly--contig:-NODE-450-length-26971-cov-3.556695_pt1 | contig 26971 bp, 27 predicted proteins | sample MGYA00153388_OFCE01 | MGnify analysis MGYA00153388 | reverse complement strand
TTTTGATCATTATTCCTTCCTGTAAGACTAAAATTAATACGGTCATCATAACCAATTTGAAACGCACTACCACAGCTAATACAGCCTTTAGGTTGCCAAGGCTTACCATTAACTTTTGCATACATTGTATTTGCCCCAACTTGCGTAGGTTGGGGCATTTTGTCTTTTTTGCAGGCCAAACTTAGGCTGCATATTATTAAGGCGAGTAATACCGTTTTTAGGTTTTTCATATTTAAGAGTTTAAGGTATTTCCACTTTAAGAGGTTATTGGTAGGTAATATCAAACCAGCCATCGGTTACCTTTACGGTATTGGCGGAATTATTTTCGTCTTCTGCTGTAAATTCAAAAGTGCCGGAAATTATTTTGTTGGTGAGATCTAATTTTGTGATCGTAACACTTCCTTTATTGTTATTTGTAGTAAAATATCTAGTCTCTTCATTAAAATTATAAATACGAGCATAATTAATACTTTGATTACTCAATTCATGTAAACCAACACTTTTCAACTCCTTGACAATAAGGCTTACATTTATATTTTGATCTTTATTTTGGCCAACGGCAACAAAAAGAGTACGATCATCATAACCCACTTCAAGACCACCACCAATACAACTCCAACAAGCTTTTTTCTCCCAAGGTTGTCCATTTATTTTTGCGTACATAGTATTTGCCCCTGTTTGCGTGGGTTTAGGCATTTTGTCTTTTTTGCAAGCTAAGCTTAGGCTGCATATGAATAAGGCTAGTAATAGTGTTTTTAAGGTTTTCATTTGCAATTTTTAGGTTAACGTTTTTTGGTGGTTGATTCTAGTTTTGAAGAAATTGAGCAATTAATAATAATTCAGAGCTAATTTAAGTACAAAATAGTGTGATTAAGGTTGTAAAACGATTATTACTAATTAATCTAATAATTGCAATTATACATAACGCAAAAAAGCCGATGCATACACACCAGCTTTTTCACAAGATATTTTTATCTTAACTAATCTTCTACTATTAAATCTCTATGCTTAATTTCCGATGCACGAGATTTATCTTTATGTTTGGTAATCTGCTTGCGCAAACTTTCTATAGCTAAATCTGTCGCTTCCTCAAAAGTTTTGCATTGCTCTTTGGCAAACAGGGTATTCCCAGGAATAATCAATTTAATTTCCGAAGTCTTGTTCGATTCGTCTTCAGCATTGTCTAGTTTTAAGTAAACTTCGCCAGAAATTATCTGGTCGTAAAACTGGTCTAACTTATCTGCTTTTTTCTGTATAAAATCTAACAATTTTTGATCCGCAGTAAAATGGATGGATTGAACGCCTATTTTCATAATTAATTTGTTTTACGCCTTTGGATGGGCTTGTTTATAAATTGATTTTAATCTTTCAACGGTATTGTGCGTGTAAATTTGTGTGGCAGATAAATTGGCGTGCCCTAATAATTCCTTGATAGCATTGATATCAGCCCCTTTGTTCAATAACGTGGTAGCAAAAGAATGCCTCAACACATGCGGACTTTTTTTTTGCTGTGTAGAAATCATGGATAGATATTTATTCACCACGCGGTATATCAATTTAGGGTACGCTTTATCGCCTTTGTCTGTAAGAATTAAATATGGGGTATCTATTTTAGAAAAACAAATTTTTCTATGGTTTAGATAGTAATCCACTAATACACACAACGATTTATTTAAGGGTATTATTCTTTCTTTGTTTCTTTTACCCAAAACCTTCAATAATTGTTCCTGAATAGAAAAATCATTGAGCTTAATGTTGGTTAATTCGCTCAGCCTTATTCCGGTTCCGAACAATAATTCCATAATCAATTTATCGCGGGTGCCGCTAAAACTATCGTCGAAAATATTTTCAGAATCTAGCAGAGGAATAATTTTGTTTTCATCAACAAAAACGGGTAATTTTTTGGCTTTTTTCGGAGATTTAACCGCTGTTGCGGGATTAGCATCTACCATCCCTTCTTTGAGCAAAAATTTGTACAAGCTTTTGAGTGAGGATAATTTCCGACTGATGCTAGCTGGCGCAATTTCGGCTTCGGCCAAATCTATCACCCATGACCTTACCATTTGGTGGTTGGCCTTTAATAATTCTGTTTCGAAAGTTTTGGAAAGAAAGTCAGTAAACTGTGCAATATCTTTTTTGTAAGATATAAGCGTGTGTGGAGAATACCTTTTTTCGTATTCGAGGAAGCTGAAAAATTGCTTTATAAACATCAAAAACTATTTATATAATCATCAAATGAATATACAAATAGTTTTAAATTATGGGGGAATTAAAATCTTAGAATTAAGATTCTGGGTTCATGCCTTGTATGTAAACTGCGTGTTTAACTTCTAGTCTACGGGCAACAGATTTTTTCTCGTATGCTTGGCGGCTGCGTAGTTCTCTCAAAACGCCAGTTTTTTCGTATTTTTTCTTGAATCGTTTTAAGGCTCTATCAATTGATTCGCCGTCTTTAATGTTAATTATAATCATAGTTCCTTACAATACCTCCTTTCAGGGAGGGCAAATATAAAAGAATGATTTGGATTTAGAAATGTTTGGCGAAGGTTTGTTTTAAACAATTCTTAATAAATGGGCTTCGACTACGCTCAGCCACCTTCTGGAAAGTAGCCTGAGCGGAGTCGAAGGCGGTGACTATGTTTAACAATGCAAAGCTTCGACTCCGCTCAGCTACCTAAAGCTTCGACTCCGCTCAGCTACCTAAAGCTTCGACTCCGCTCAGCCACCAATTATACCAAAGGTTCTTGCTGACTTAAACAATGGAAACTTCCCAGTCCCCAAATAATGTCTGTAGAATCAATACCTATGGTTTCCCTTTCGGGGAAACAAGCGGCGATTATTTTTAAAGCTATTTCATCTTTTGCACAACGATAAGTGGGAACAATTAGGTGACCATTGCTGATGTAAAAATTTGCATACGAAGCTGGTAAACGTACATCGTCATAAACCACCGCCACCGGCATAGGCAAGGTGATAATATTTAGAGGTTCACCATTTATCAAACGCATAGCTTTCAATTCCTCTAAATTGTTTTGCAGTAATTGGTAATTCTCATCATTAATATTGTCTTCAACCACTGTTAAAACGGTATTTGCGTTTACAAACCTAATGGTATCGTCTATATGGCCATCGGTATCTTCGCCAATTATGCCATCGCTAACCCATAAAATTTGTTGCACGCCATAATAATTTTTAAGATAACTCTCTATTTCTTCTTGATTCAAATGTGGATTTCTGTTGGTATTGAGCAAACAGCTTTTGGAAGTCAGTAAAGTTCCCGCCCCGTTAAATTCCACAGAACCGCCTTCCATAATGATGTTGGGATAATAAACTGGCAAATTAAAATGAGTGGCAATGTGTGTCGGAATTACATCATCTAAATTATAAGGAGGATATTTTCCGCCCCAAGCGTTAAAGTCCCAATCAACAATTACCTTCTTTGGTTCTGCTGAACGGTTTACCAAAAATGCCGGTCCATGGTCTCTGCACCAAGCGTCGTTTGTGGGATGAAAAAAAAACTCTATTTTAGAAATATCCGCCTTCGTTTTTTGGATATGGGATAAAGCAAAAGCCTTCATGTCTTCATCCCTAACATTGATGCGCACTTTTTCGCTGAGCGTTAGAATTTCGATAAATTTGCAATAGGGTTCATAAATCATTTCCATTTTCCCCGGCCAACTGGCTTCTTTATGAGGCCAACTTAACCAAGTTGCTTGGTGTTTTTCCCACTCTGGTGGAAATACATAATTATTTTTGGAAGGATAATCTCGGACTATTTCTGGCATAGATTGATTTAAAAAACAAAAGTAGTTTTTTGGTTTGTACTGGAAAGTTTGAATGCATTTTTTAGATGTAATGCTAATTTATTATTATATCTCAATTGCGTTAGGGATTGCAGTGGAAATCCCTGCCTGCCGGTAGGCAAGAATTTTGCTTTTGGGCAAAATTATTGGAACGAAAAGCCCGACCCTTTTCGGGGAACGCCCAAAATAAAATTCAAGAAATATTTTCAAAATCATACAGATACAATCATTACTTTATTAAATTAGTAAAATATTTATTGCTTTATTAACAAAATTTAATCTCGCCTTATGATTGTTGGTATACCTAGGGAAATCAAAAATAACGAAAACCGAGTAGGTTTAACGCCAGCGGGCGCACATGAATTGATCAAAAGAGGACATGTAGTAATTATAGAAACCCATTCTGGTGCGGCAAGTGGTTTCCGTAATGAGGATTATGAGGAAGTTGGAGCCAAAGTGGTTATGGATGAATTGGAGATTTGGGCGACCGCAGAAATGATCGTTAAAGTTAAGGAACCCATTGGCAAGGAATTACACTTGGCCAAAAGAGACCAACTGATATTTTCTTTTTTTCACTTTGCATCCGACTTAAAATTGACCAATGCCATGATTGATAGTGGGGCAGTTTGCTTGGCTTATGAAACGGTAGAAAAAACCGATAAAACATTGCCCATTTTAGTTCCGATGAGCGAAGTAGCCGGACGTATGGCCATACAACAAGGTGCCAGATATTTGGAGAAACCAGTTATGGGTCGTGGAGTATTATTAGGCGGCGTACCAGGTGTAACTCCGGGGAAAGTATTAATTATTGGCGCAGGAGTAGTTGGTGTACAGGCTGCAAAAATGGCTTCGGGTTTGGGGGCGCATGTCACCATTTTAGATACGGATTTACAGCGTCTGAGATATGTAAACGATGTTTTACCACCTCACGTGGTTACCATGTACAGCAGCGAATACAACATAAGACGTTTGGTAGGCAACCACGATTTAATTGTGGGGGCAGTTTTAATTCCTGGCACAAAAACTCCAAAAGTAATAAGCCGAGACATGTTGAAATTAATGCGACCGGGAACCGTAATTGTAGATGTTTCGGTAGATCAAGGTGGTTGCATTGAAACTTGCAGACCCACTACTTTAGAGGACCCAACTTATATTGTAGACGGCATTTTGCATTATTGCGTTACCAACATGCCTGGTGCCGTTCCTTTTACATCTACAACTGCATTAACCAATTCTACGCTCCCTTATATTTTAGAATTAGCAGATAAAGGTTGGAAGAAAACCTGTTTGAATAGTTATGAATTGTTAAGAGGTTTAAATATTGTAAATGGCGAAATAGTTCACCGTGGAGTTGCAGCTGCATTTGATTTACCCTACAAGGGAGTACATCATTTTTTGGATTCTAAAGAGTGATTAATATTATCATTGATAAGATTTATACAATGTTTGTAATTCCGCTACCGTAGTTAACCAAAAAAAAAGCCTTCACAAAAAATGTAAAGGCTTTTTGAATATCGGTTGTAAAATCTATCAGACTTTAATTTCAACTTCAACACCTGAAGGCAGTTCTAACTTCATTAAAGCATCAACTGTTTTTGCAGAAGCACTGTAAATGTCTAACAACCTTTTGTAAGAACACAATTGGAATTGCTCTCTCGCTTTTTTGTTAACGTGCGGTGAACGCAACACAGTAAATATTTTTTTCTCTGTTGGCAATGGAATTGGTCCACTAACTACAGCACCCGTAGGTTTTACCGTTTTCACGATTTTCTCAGCAGACTTGTCAACCAAGTTGTAATCGTAAGATTTTAATTTGATTCTGATTCTTTGGCTCATTTTGTTTGTTTTAAGTGAAGCAGGGTTAGAGCTATTAGTAACCAAGCTTTGTTATAATTGTTAATTATTAAATGTTAATGGTTAATTGTCACTCTGAGCAAAGCGAAGAGTCTATGGGATTCTTCACTTCGTTCAGAATGACAGGTTATGCGTTAGCTTTTGCGCCTTTAACTTTGGCTACAACTTCTTCTTGTACGCCTTTTGGTGCTGGTTCGTAATGATCAAACTCCATTGTTGAAGTAGCACGACCAGAAGTAATGGTACGTAATTGGGTTACATAACCAAACATTTCTGAAAGTGGTACCAATGCTTTGATAACCTGCGCTCCAGCTCTGGTATCCATACCTTGCAACTGACCACGACGACGGTTTAAATCGCCCATTACATCACCCATATTTTCTTCTGGAGTTAAAACCTCAATTTTCATGATTGGCTCCATCAATACTGGCTTACATTTTGGCAATGCCTCGCGGAAAGCGTTACGTGCCGCTAACTCAAAAGATAAAGCATCTGAATCGACAGCGTGGAATGAACCATCAATTAAACGAACTTTCATAGAAGTTACTGGGTAACCTGCCAAAACACCGTTTGATAATGAAGCTTCGAATCCTTTTTGTACTGAAGGAATAAATTCTCTAGGGATAGAACCACCCGAAATTTCATTCACAAACTCTAAACCTACTTTAGTTTCATCGTCGGCCGGAGAAATGATAACTTGTATATCGGCAAATTTACCTCTACCACCAGTTTGTTTTTTGTAGGTCTCTCTGTGTTGAATAGTACCTGTAATTGCTTCTTTGTAAGCTACTTGCGGCGCTCCTTGATTAACTTCAACTTTAAATTCGCGTTTTAAACGATCCATTAAAATATCTAAGTGCAGTTCGCCCATACCTTGAATAATGGTTTGACCAGAATCTTCGTCTGTATGTACTCGGAAAGTTGGATCTTCCTCAGCTAATTTATTGAGAGCCATACCCATTTTATCAACGTCAGCTTGAGTTTTTGGCTCGATAGCTAAACCGATAACTGGATCTGGGAAATTCATAGATTCTAATATGATAGGGTTTTTCTCTTCGCAAAGTGTATCGCCTGTCTTGATATCCTTAAAACCAACCACCGCAGCAATATCACCAGCACCTACATTAGGGATCGGGTTTTGCTTGTTTGCATGCATTTGGAAAATTCGAGAAATACGTTCTTTATTACCCGAACGTACATTATAAACATACGAACCAGCTTCTAAGTTGCCCGAGTAAACACGTATGAAACATAAACGACCAACAAATGGATCGGTTGCAATTTTAAATGCCAAAGCCGCAAAAGGCTCTTTAACATCCGGTTTGCGTAAAATTTCTAGGCCAGTATCGGGGTGTGTACCCACAATACCTTCTTGATCCATTGGCGATGGCAATAATTCCATCACATAATCCAACATGGTTTGTACGCCTTTATTTTTGAAAGATGAACCACATACCATTGGTACGATAGAGGCATCTAAAACTGCTTTACGCAAAGCGTCCAAGATTTCACGCTCGGTAATGGATTCTGGAGCTTCAAAGAATTTCTCCATTAAGCTCACATCATAATCTGCAACAGATTCCAACAATTTCTCTCTCCATTCGGTTGCTTCTTCAATCAAATCATCAGGAATGGGAACTTCAGTGAAAGTCATTCCCTTGTCTTCTTCATTCCAAATTATACCCCTCCAGTTGATCAAATCTACCACACCTTTAAAACCATCTTCAGATCCGATTGGTATTTGCAACGGTACTGCATTGCTGCCCAACATATCCTTAACTTGTTTTACAACTTTCAAGAAATCGGCACCTGCCCTATCCATTTTGTTAACAAAACCTATACGAGATACGCTGTAATTGTTAGCTAAACGCCAGTTAGTTTCTGATTGTGGCTCAACACCATCAACAGCAGAAAATAAAAAAACCAATCCATCCAAAACACGTAACGAACGATTTACTTCAACCGTAAAATCTACGTGGCCAGGTGTGTCAATAATATTAATGTGGTAAGTTTGGTCTCTGTATTTCCAATCAACCGTAGTAGCTGCCGAAGTAATGGTAATACCACGCTCTTGCTCTTGTGCCATCCAATCCATCGTTGCAGCACCATCGTGTACTTCACCAATTTTATGACTAACGCCAGCGTAATATAAAATACGCTCTGTTGTAGTAGTTTTACCGGCATCAATATGGGCGGCAATACCAATGTTTCTTGTAAATCTTAAATCTCTTGACATTATATTTTATGGATTTTTTTGATTTTTAAACAATTACACCGATTATTATTTGACAAACAATCGGTGTAATTTATAATCTGATAATCTATACGCTTAGAATCTGAAATGTGAGAAAGCTTTGTTAGCCTCAGCCATTTTATGGGTATCTTCTTTTTTCTTTACTGCTGCACCCTCGCCTTTTGCTGCGGAAATAATTTCGCCGGCCAATTTCTCGGTCATTGTTTTTTCGCCACGTTTGCGTGAGTAGCTGATTAACCATTTCATACCCAAAGCAATTTTACGCTCTGGTCTTACTTCGGTTGGTACCTGGAAGTTGGCACCGCCCACACGTCGGGATTTAACCTCTACGCCTGGCATGATATTGTTTAATGCTTTTTTGAAAGTCTCTAAACCATTTTCGGTGGTTTTAGTTTCTACCATTTCTATTGCGCCGTAAAAAATATCGTAAGCGATAGATTTTTTACCATCGTACATCATATTGTTTACAAACCTGGTTACCATAACGTCGTTAAACTTTGGGTCAGGCAGGATAATTCTCTTTTTTGGTTTCGATTTTCTCATTGTCTTGTCCTCCGTTTAATTATTTCTTTTTCTTTGCTCCACCTTTTGTTGGTGCTGCAACTACTTGTCCTGGTTTAGGTTTTTTGGTACCGTATTTAGATCTACGTTGGTTACGACCCGCAACACCCGCAGTATCTAATGCACCACGTACAATGTGGTAACGCACACCCGGTAAATCTTTAACTCTGCCACCACGCACCAACACTATCGAGTGTTCTTGCAAGTTGTGTCCTTCACCTGGTATGTAAGCGTTGATCTCTTTACCATTGGTTAAACGTACACGGGCAACTTTACGCATTGCTGAGTTTGGTTTTTTAGGGGTAGTTGTATATACACGTGTACATACGCCTCTTCGCTGTGGACAGCTGTCCAATGCTGGGGATTTACTCTTGTCCACCAGTGCTACTCTACCTTTCCTAACTAATTGTTGAATGGTTGGCATTTAAATAATTTATGTTTAAAAATTAATTTTCTTCCTTTTATGTAGACCACTATGAAAGCTACCTATGTAAAAGGATTGCAAAAGTAGAATTTTAATATTGATAAACAAACCATTAGACAAAAATATTTGGGACGGTTTATGCACACTTGTTAAACTATGAATTAATTATGAGGCTAATTCTGCTCGAGGGAAGAAACAAAAATTATTTGATTACTATGGGGGAAAACCTTTAAAAAGAATCGTTAATTTAAAGAATTGTAACTTATCATACCAGACAACTTATTTTATCTTATAAAAAACATCATTCCACATCAATTCATTTTTTAAATGGCTAATGGTGGTTTCCTTACCAATAGTTATCATTTCTATTCCGGCTATATCTGCAAAATCTTGCAAATGGTGCGTAGTTAAATTTTGGCTATAAGCGGTGTGGTGCGCTCCACCAGCATAAATCCAAGCTGCACAACCAGTTTTCATATCAGGTAGCGGCTTCCACAAAACACGTGCTACTGGTAAATTAGGTAAATCATGCAAAGGTTCTATGGCTTCTACTTCATTCACAATCATCCTGAAACGGTTGCCCATATCAACTATGGAAGCGTTTAAGGCATTGCCTCCTGCAACATTGAAAACCAAACGCACCGGGTCAGACTTACCGCCAATACCCAATGGATGAACTTCTAAGGACGGTTTTCCTTTAGCTAAACTGGCATCAACTTCCAGCATGTGCGAGCCTAAAACCAGTGAATTTGCAGGATCAAAATGATAGGTATAATCTTCCATAAATGAATTACCACCTGCTAAACCACTTCCCATCACTTTCATGGCCCGTACCAGTGCTGCCGTTTTCCAATCACCTTCACCAGCGAAACCGTAACCTTGCTCCATTAAACGCTGAGCAGCAATGCCCGGCAGTTGCACCATTCCGTGCAAATCTTCGAAGGTATCTGTAAAGCCTTTGTAATTGCCCGCCTCCAAGAAATTTTTAAGTCCTAATTCTATTTTTGCAGCATCACGAATGGCCGCTTTTTTGGACGCATCCTTAATTAAATCATCCCCAAAAGTGTAGGCAGACTCATATTCTGCAACCAATGCATCAATTTCTGCTTCGCTAACCTGATTGATTACCGCTACCAAATCTCCAATACCATGCGTATTTACCGAATAGCCAAATTTTAATTCCGCTTCTACTTTATCGCCATCGGTAACGGCAACATAGCGCATATTATCACCAAAGCGAACAAACTTTGCACCTTGCCAATCTGCCCAAGCAGCTGCTGCTCTTGCCCAAACATCAATGTCTTTTATAACCTCTTCATCTTGCCAAAAACCCACAACAACCTTACGGTTCATACGCATCCGGGAAACCATGAAGCCAAACTCCCTATCGCCATGAGCACTCTGGTTCAGGTTCATAAAATCCATATCAATGCTATCCCAAGGAATATCTCTGTTAAACTGCGTATGCAAATGCAACAAAGGTTTTTGGAGGATATTTAAACCACGTATCCACATTTTTGCTGGCGAAAATGTGTGCATCCACGTTACCAAACCAATACAATTTTTGGCTTGGTTTGCGGCTTCCATAACATCATAAATCTCGTCAGGAGTTTTTACCACAGGCTTGTAAACCACGTTCACGGCAATACCATTATGTTGGTTAAAATATGCGGCAATTTCTTGCGAATGTTGTGCAACCTTATTCAAGGTTTCTTCGCCGTAAAGGTGCTGACTGCCCGTTACAAACCAAATTTCGTATTGTTTTAAATCTATCATTGATCTTGTTTTAAAATAATTTTTATTTGAAAAGCAATTGCGGTGCTTTTAGGTTAGGGCTAGTCTGGCTGTTTGTTACCTGCCGGCCGGTAGGCGGGCAAGTCCGCCCAATGCTTTTTCCCACGACAATCGGGATTTTCACTTCCATCCAGTTTATTTTACGCAGGGCTGGTTCTACTGACCATAATATGAATCTGGTCCATGTTTACGTTCAAAATGTTTTTTTATGAGCGCATCTTTCAGCTTAGGCGAATCCTTTCTAATTTGCTCGGTAAGATAGGCCATGTGCGCAACATTCTCTAATACGGCACTATTGTAAACCGCTTTTTCAGCAGTTTTGGCCCATGTAAAAGGCGCATGGTTACCTACCAAAATCATCTCTATTTCTTCATAATTATATCCTCGTTCGCTCAGGCAATTGATGATCTGGTACCCAGTTTCATATTCATAATTGCCGGCTATCATGTCATCGCTCATAGGTGCTGCACAGGGAATATCGCAAGTGATATGATCTGCATGCGTGGTTCCAAAAATTGGAATGTCTCTTTGCGTTTGCGCCCAAGCAGTTGCATAAATAGAATGTGTGTGTACAACAGCCCCAATTTCTAACCAATTTTTATACAATACCGCATGGGTTTTGGTATCAGACGAAGGCCTTAAATTTCCCTCAATGGTATTGCCATCAAAATCAACTATCACCATTTTTTGTGGCGACAAATCTTTGTAGGGCACACCACTGGGTTTGATGGCAAAAACTTTTTTTTGCCTATCGGCAACGCTTACGTTACCAAAGGTAAACAGCACCAAACCCATTTCAGGAAGTTGCATATTTGCTTCGTAAGCTTTGTCTTTTATTTCAGAATAGGAAATCATTTTCAGAAAATTATAAATTATGCTCTACTAAATTCCCCAGTTTGGCATATCGCTCAAACCTCTTATGAAAGATTGCATGGTTCTCTGGGTTAGGCAAATATACTTTATCAAAGCTTTTGCCCATTGCCGCCATTGCATCTTCCACAGTAGGATAAATGCCCGAAGCCACGGCTGCAAACATGGCTGCACCAATGGCGCAGGTATGTTCGCATTGGTGAATTTTGATGGGCATTCCCAAAACATCCGCCATCATTTGCATAACGAAAGGGGATTTTTGCGCTACCCCACCAATGCCAATCAATCCCTTAATGGGTATGCCCTCTTCTATAAAACGATTCACGATTTTTTTAGCACCAAAGCAAGTTCCCTCTACCAGCGCCCTAAAAACACGTGGCGCATCAGAACCTAATCCCAAATCGGCAATTGCGGCTTTCAGGTTCTGGTTGGCATCCGGCGTTCTTCGTCCATTCAACCAATCAACAGCAATTTCATTTTTCTCATTTAATGGAATTAAGGCTGCCTGCTTGCTCAATTCCGGAATAAGCTCATTTGATAACTCATCCATTAGCTTTTCGATGGTTGCTTTATCAATGGTATTGGATTTTGCCAAAATATTTTCAATAGGCCACATTAACAATTTTTTAAACCAAGCGTAAGTATCACCAAATGCAGACTGCCCGGCTTCCATTCCTACCATTCCAGGAATTACGGAACCATCCACTTGTCCACAAATTCCCTTCACCAATTTTCCGGCAACATCTACCGTAGGCGCAACCAAAATATCGCATGTAGAAGTACCCATTACCTTGCTCAGAAAGTAAGGTTCAATTTGCCCACCTACTGCTCCCATGTGCGCATCAAAGCCGCCAACGCCAATTACCACATCGGTATGTAAGCCCAGTTTTTCTGCCCATTCGGGAGATAAATTCCCTGCGGCAATGTCTGATGTGAAGCTTTCTTTGGGCAGTTTGGCGGTAAATCCTTTTAAAAGGGGATCAAGAGTCGCGAAAAAATCATCAGGCGGGAAACCCCCAAACTCTGCCGACCATAAGCCTTTATGACCCGCAGCACAGCGACTGATTTTTATGTCTCTTATATCTTTCCCACCTGTTAGTAAAAAAGGAATCCAGTCGCAATGCTCGACCCAACTGTAGCAAGCCTTTCTTACCGCTTCATCTGCTCGTAATATGTGGAGTAGCTTAGCCCAAAACCATTCGGAAGAATAAATACCACCTACAAATTGCAGGTAGTTTGTATCGAATTTTGTAGCGTGTTGATTAATTTCATCGGCTTCCTTTACCGCTGTATGATCTTTCCATAACACAAACATAGCGTTTGGGTTATCTCTAAATTCAGGTAACAAACACAAAGGGGTACCTGCACTGTTTACAGCAATTGGTGTAGAGCCTGTTGTATCCACAGAGATACCTTTTATAGATTTTAAGTCTTTAATGCCCGATTTTTGAATACAATCTTTAATGGTATGTACCAAGCCTTCGGTATAATCTAAAGGATGCTGGCGAAATTGGTTTTTGCTATCGTCACAATATAGTTTCTCTCGCCAACGAGGATAATAGAATACGGAAGATGTTATTTCATCGCCATTATGGGCATTTAAAATTAAAGAGCGAACGGAGTCTGATCCGTAATCAACCCCGATTACATACTGATTGGTCATATTGCAGTGTCAAATTAACGTTTATTATCTATGGTTACAAAACAGAATATAAAAAATGCGGAAATACCTTATTCGAAGCACAATTCAACCCCAGTACAAACACAAAAGCACCTCTTTTTTAGAAGCACTTTTGTATCTAACATTACATATAAACTTATTGATCGCTCAAATTTACAAACCAAGAATAATTGAATTTGCCTTTGCGGAACTAAAATTCTTTATTATAATTTTGTAGGTTTTGCGATTTAATGATTTAAGCTAATTACGTTTAAAATTACAAACCCGGCTTATATAACCGGGTCTATAATTTTATTAATCAACTTCTATTATGAATTTAAGGCTGATGTTGCTGCCTTTCCTTTCAACAAACTCTCTGGCATCAAACAAACATTTTTGCAAATATTTAATTCTGTTTTCACGAGATTTGATATTCTCTTCACTGCACTGTCCACTAATTTTGTTTTCCTGAAATCTGATTTTCACATGTATGATTTCTGTCAAGAGTTCCAAGGCATCCTTGCTGCTGTAACTCCCCTCTATTAGTTTGATATTCATTTTTTGTTTGTTAACTGGTTCTTTATTGTCCTTGTCCTAACGAAAATGCAGGCTTACCATCAAAAGAGTAAAGATTTTCGGTTTTGATGGTATCCAATTGATTGGCATCTGCACTGCTCAATAATTGTATGATATCCTGTTTGGTCAAAAGTTCACCTTCGGCTGGTTTAAATCTGCAACGCCAGTGGTCTGTACAAAAAGTTTCGGAAAAGCCTTCTGGCCATACTTTTATTCCTCTGTTGGTAATCATGGATAGCTTTATCGTCTGTGATATTTTGCTAACCTTTTCTGCCAATTCATCCGGGTTGGTACCCGTCCAGTGAAGAAACAAATCCACACCCACCAACTCTTTTTTCATCGGTGCTTTTCTTACATATTTCGGCATTGTGAGAGCGGAGTTGCCAGCGTATGAAACCGCCTTTAAAACGGATGGGTTATTGTTAAGGTTTGCAATAACTGCTTGGGCAAATTCTTTTGTCCCTACCTTTTGCTTGCTGGTTCCCTCTTTGTAAATGTCATAAGTATGGATTCCATCTTCAATCGTTCTCAGCCAAGCATTCTGTATTTTTTCTGCAACCCCTGTTTGTCCGATGTGATTAAGCATCATAATTGCTCCTTGAAGTAATCCTGATGGATTTGCCAAATTCTGACCTGCCCTGCGTGGCGCCGAGCCGTGGATAGCCTCGAACATGGCACATTCTTCTCCAATATTTGCCGAACCTGCAAGCCCTACAGAACCAGCAATCTGTGCAGCAACATCGCTCAAAATATCGCCATACAAATTGGGCATTACTATCACATCAAATATTTCTGGTGTATCGGCTAATTTGGCTGCGCCTATATCCACAATCCAATGTTCATTTTCTATTTCGGGATATTCCTTCGCTACGTCATCAAATACCTGATGAAACAATCCGTCGGTTTGCTTCATAATATTATCCTTCGTGAAACAGGTCACCTTCTTCCTGCCATATTGTTTTGCATATTCAAATGCGTAACGAACAATTTTTTCACAGCCCGGGCGGCTGATCAACTTTAAACACTGGATAACCTCATCTGTCTGTTGATGCTCAATACCAGCATAAAGGTCTTCTTCGTTTTCACGGACAATTACCACATCCATAACAGGGTGTTTGGTACTTACAAAAGGGTGAAGACTCATACAAGGCCTAACATTGGAATAAAGACCTAAGAATTTTCGTGTGGTTACGTTCAGACTTTTATAACCGCCACCCTGCGGCGTAGTGATGGGCGCTTTCAAGAAAACTTTGTTCTCTCTAATTACATCCCAAGATGATTTTGCAATACCAGATGTATTGCCAGAAAGATAAACTTGCTCACCAACTTCGATTTCTTCAATCTCTATTTGTGCTCCTGCGGCCATAAGTATTGAAAGCGTTGCTTCCATTATTTCTGGTCCAATACCATCGCCTTTTGCTACCGTAATTTTTTTCATATTTTTATTTATTTGGTTTGTCCAAAACAAAAATCCATTACTTTATCCATATATTATCATTTATATTTGTAATGAAAATCATAAATTATATTTATGCAATATACTCTGCACCAGCTTCAAATATTTTTAAAAATCACTCACACCAAAAGTATAACCAAGGCCGCGGAGGAGTTGCACCTAACCCAGCCTGCCGTTTCTATCCAACTTAAAAACTTTCAGGATCAGTTTGATGTGCCCTTGACAGAGGTAATTGGCAGAAAATTGTATGTTACAGATTTCGGGGCTGAGATTGCCGTTGCCGCAGAAAAAATTTTGGGAGAAGTTTATGCCATTAATTACAAGACACTGGCCTACAGGGGACAGTTGGCTGGGCGTTTAAAATTATCTGTCGTATCTACGGCCACCTATGTGATACCTTATTTTTTATCAGACTTTCTTAAAAAGCACCAGGGAATTGAGTTGGTGTTAGATGTTACCAATAAAGCTCAGATCATTGATAGTTTAGACAAAAACGAGGTTGATTTTTCGCTGGTATCTATTCTCCCAGAGAAATTAAAGGTGGAGAGAATCGAATTGATGCAGAATAGATTATACCTTGTTGGTGGACGTCAAGATTTACCGGACGTAAAACTCAATACCAAAGAAATTCTACAACAAGTACCTATTATTTACCGTGAACCAGGATCTGGAACACGGCTCACAATGGAAAAATATATCAGCTTAAACAAATTACAGGTTAAGAAAAAAATGGAACTTACCTCTAACGAAGCAGTTAAACAAGCGGTAATTGCAGGTTTAGGTTACTCGGTAATGCCTTTAATTGGGATAAAAAATGAACTTATGAACGGCGAACTGGTAATTATACCAGTTGATGGATTTCCCCTCAATTCTGCCTGGAATCTGATTTGGTTAAAAAACAAAGCTTTTTCTCCTGTTGCTGCTGCATTTTTAAGTCACGTTCAAAATGAGAAAGTCAAAATTATCAAAGATAAATTTACGTGGTTTGAAGAATATATCAACAAATAATGTAAATAACTTTTTCAGCAGATTTGGCAATAAAGAGAATGAATTTAGACCAGATTGGGATAGGCCTTACTCAAAATTCTGTAGCGGGGAGCAGGATCGAACTGCCGACCTCAGGGTTATGAATCCTGCGCTCTAACCATCTGAGCTACCCCGCCATACAAAGGGATTTTTAAATCGTTTGCAAATATAGGCGAATTTCCTTTTCTTTAGAAAAAATATTAAAAAACTTCCAAATACTTGAAAGTTTGGTATTAAGATACATGTTAGAAAAACAAAAATATTCCATAGAATACGAGATAAGGTCTTCAGCGAAAATCCTTTTCAACTTCATAAGCGAACCCAATGGACTATCGCAGTGGTTTGCGGATAACGTAACCATAAAAGACCACATTTACACCTTTGCCTGGAACGATGGAGAGCAGCAAAATGCGAAACTCGTTTCTATTAAAGAAAACAAATTGGTGCGTTTTAAATGGTTGGATGACGAAGAACAAACCTACTTTGAAATGGAAGTGGTTAAAGACGAAATTACCAATGATGTTGCTCTGGTAATCACGGATTTTGCCGTTAAAGATGCCATTAAAGACAAAACCTTGGTTTGGAACATACAGATTGAAAACCTACTGAGCGTATTGGGAGCATAAATTGCAAACCCCGTGAAAAAGATTCATCAACTTTTACTGAAAGCATTTATCCGACCGTTCATCGTTACTTTTTTTATAGTAATGTTTGTGCTTTTAATGCTTTTTTTATTTAAGTACATTGATGATTTAATTGGCAAAGGTTTTAAATGGTACGTTATTTTAGAACTGATGTTTTATGCCGCCGCAACCAATGTTGCCATGGCACTGCCGCTATCTTTCCTCCTCTCTAGCATCATGACCTTTGGTAACTTGGGCGAAAATTTCGAGTTGGTTGCCATAAAATCTGCTGGTGTTTCCTTGCAAAAAGCGATGATACCCTTGCTTATTTTCATTTCCTTTTTAAGTTTGGGTGCTTTTTTTTACTCAGATTTTATCCTACCCAAAGCCTTCTTAAAAATGGGTTCCTTGTTGTACGACGTTAGAAATCAAAAAGCTGCTTTTTTGATTGAAGAAGGAGTATTCAACAACAGCATTCCGGGCTACTCTATAAGGGTAGAGAAAAAGGAAAAAGAGGGTGAACTGCTGAAGAAGATCATTATTTATGACCAAACCAAAGGCATAGGCAACACCAACGTTACCATGGCCAAACAAGGTGAAATGTATAAAACCGAGGATGGAAACTACTTGGTTTTGAAACTTAAAGATGGTGTAAGATATGAAGAAAGCCAAGGCGACCGTAGCTTTGACCCTCGGCAACGCCTAACACGTTTACGCTTTAAAGAGACCGAACAGAAATTTGATTTATCTAGTTTCAGCTTCAAGCGTGAAGATGAAAGTCTTTTCAGGAACAACTACCAAATGCTGAATTTGAAACAATTGGCACACTATAAAGACTCTACTCTGAAACAAACTGATAGCTTAAATAAAGCCATATTCGAGCAATCTTTTTCCTTTTACAGAATTCTGAACGAATCTAAAACATATCGTAAATACAAACCTCAAAGCAAATTTATTAAAGGAGGTTTGTTTAATGGTTTGGATCGTACCCAAAACAAAAAATCTGCAATTACCACTGCAAGAGATATGGCAAAAGGCGTAATGGATAACCGAAGTACGAAGTTGATACAGGTAGAAGAATCATTTAAAAACGTACGCCAGTATTTAGTAGAGTATCATAAAAAATTTACGCTCGCATTCTCGTGCCTGGTGCTTTTCTTCATTGGTGCGCCTTTGGGTGCCATCATCCGTAAAGGCGGCTTGGGCTTACCCGTAGTTATATCGGTAGTGTTTTTCCTTATTTACCACATTATCAATACTGTGGGCGAAAAATCTGTAAAGGAAGGTACGATGTACCCATTTCTGGGGATGTGGCTGGCTATTATAGTGCTTACTCCCTTGGGCTTGTTTCTAACCTACAAAGCCACAGCAGATTCAGCCTTGTTTGATGTGGAATTGTATAAAACTTGGGCTAAGAAAGTTTTAAGGATTAAGGAGAAAAAGTAGATAGGTGCATCTTTAGTTAAAGATTTCAGTTATTCTTATTAGAAATTAATGAAAATATTTTCTTTAAACTTCAAATTTAATTTGGGCGTTTAAACACGCTCGGAGTTTATCCTGACAAAGGAAGGGCTCTATCTTTTTTTATTTATCTATCCCCCCGACCCCCGAAGGGGGAGATTCGGCGTAAAAAAAGGATGCCGCTGCGATCGTTAACGCACTGAAATAGTTTATAAGCCTGATTAACTGTAAATTATGTTAGAATTTAACAATCGAACTCAGGTTATTGATATTTGGCTTAAGTGAAAGCCACTATTTTTCCCTTTCAAACTATCAATATAATTTGGTATCTGTATATTCGCAAGCTATTTTTAAAACCAATAACTATGCACAGAACTCATACCTGCGGAGAATTAAACCTGAGTCATTTAAACCAAGAAGTTACGCTTAGTGGCTGGGTACAAAAATCTAGAGATTTGGGCGGAACTACTTTTATCGATATGCGTGACCGTTACGGCATTACCCAGTTGGTTATCAACTCCGATGATGATGATGATTTGCGACTGAAATCTAGGGAATTGGGACGAGAGTTTGTGATAAAAGTAGTTGGAAATGTAGTAGAACGTTCCAACAAAAATCCAAAAATGAGCACTGGTGATATTGAAATTAGGGTTTCTACTTTAGAAATTTTAAACGCGGCCAAGTTACCTCCCTTTTTGATTGAGGATGAAACTGATGGCGGCGAAGAACTGCGTATGAAATATAGATATTTGGATTTGCGCCGCAACCCAGTACGCAATAACCTAATTCTTCGCCATAAAATGGCACAAGAAATACGGAAATATTTAGACCTGCAGGGATTTTTAGAAGTGGAGACACCGGTTCTCATAAAATCTACCCCAGAGGGCGCAAGAGATTTTGTGGTGCCCAGCCGCATGAATGCCGGAGAGTTTTATGCTCTGCCACAATCTCCGCAGACTTTTAAGCAGTTGCTGATGGTGTCTGGCTTCGACAGATATTTTCAGATTGTTAAATGTTTTAGAGATGAAGATTTAAGGGCCGACCGCCAGCCTGAGTTCACACAGATAGATTGTGAAATGGCGTTTATAGAACAAGAAGATATTTTAAATATGTTTGAAGGTTTAACCCGGCACATGTTTAAAAGTGTAAAAGGTTTGGAATTTGAGGATTTTCCGAGAATGCTTTACGCAGATGCGATGCGTTTGTATGGTTCCGATAAACCCGACATCAGGTTTGAGATGCAATTTGTTAGCCTCACCCCAGCCTTCTCCGAAGGAGAGGGAGAAGACTTAGTGAGAGGAAAAGGGTTTCCGGTTTTTGACAATGCCGAAATGGTAGTAGGTATAAATGCCAAAGGTTGTGGCCATTACACCCGAAAACAATTGGACGATCTGACCGATTTTGTTAAACGCCAGCAGATAGGCGCAACGGGTTTGATTTACGTGCGACATAATGACAATGGCAGTTTAAAATCTTCCGTAGATAAATTTTTTACCGAAGAGGATTTAAAAACGTGGTCACTTGCATTTAGCAGCCAACCTGGTGATTTATTGTTAATCATGGCAGGTAACAAAGATAAAGTGCGCAAGCAACTGAGCGAGCTTCGATTAGAAATGGGCAACCGTTTAGGCCTAAGAAATAAAAATAAGTTTGCCCCACTTTGGGTGATAGATTTTCCCTTATTGGAGTGGGATGAAGAGAGCGAACGCTACCACGCGATGCACCACCCATTTACCTCGCCCAAGCCAGAAGACATTGCCATGTTAGACAGTAGCCCAGGCGAAGTTAGAGCGAACGCTTATGATTTGGTTATTAACGGGACCGAAATTGGTGGAGGCTCTATTCGTATTCACGATAAAACCTTACAGTCTTTAATGTTTAAGCATTTGGGCTTTACGCCCAAGGAAGCACAAAAACAGTTCGGGTTTTTATTGGAAGCTTTTGAATTTGGCGCACCGCCGCACGGTGGTATTGCCTTTGGTTTTGATAGATTAGTGTCTATTTTTGCAGGCTTAGATTCTATTCGGGATGTGATTGCTTTCCCTAAAAATAACTCCGGCCGGGACGTGATGATTGATTCTCCATCCACCATTGACGAGAAGCAAATGAAGGAATTGTGTATAAAGACAGTTTTGAATTAAGTAAAAATTCAAAAGTTGAAAGTCAAAACTTGCCACCTGCCCAGTTTTGACTTTTAACTTTGATTAAATGTGTATAAACAAATCTGATTTTGTTTTTCTTACCTTCTTGTAAAACTGGAAAGCATCGTCTTCGGCTCTGAAACCTACGGTTGCAATAACCACAGATTTAAGGTTTTTTTCTGAAAGTCCTAAAATTTCATCGAATTTGGCGGCATTAAATCCCTCCATAGGGCAAGCATCAATGTTTTGCAAGGCAGCAGTTTGCAATAAAAATCCCAAAGCTATATATGCTTGCTTGGCATTCCAAACTTGCAATTGTTCTTGGGTTTGATTTTTAACCGTGCCTTTCATATCATTTACATAGCTACTTATGTCTTCCAAGGTTATTCCGCGGGTTTCTACAATGTTGGCAGCAAACTCATCAATGTGGGTTTCGGTAAAATTTGCATAAGTTGCAAAAACCAGTAAATGCGAAGCATCGGTTACCTGCGTTTGTCCGTAAGCGGCAACTTTCAATTCTTCTCTTAAAACCGCGTCTGATATTACCAATATTTTAAATGGTTGAATACCATAGGACGTTGGCGCCAATTGTATGGCAGACAATAAAATGTCTAGTTGTTCTTCATTTAATTTTTTTGCAGGATCAAATTTTTTGGTGGCGTACCTCCAATATAGTTGTTGTAATTCTGTTGTTTCCATTTTATGATTGGGTTAATTGTGCAAGGTAATTGTGTTGGTTAAAAATATGTGTTTAAACATATAAATTGTTTAAGTGATCATTAATTTACAATTGTATGTTAATATACTTTAAGCAATCGAGATACAATAACCTCGCCTAAAAGCAGCAAATTGAAAAATAAACCCGACAGTAGCGGATACCGGCCCCGTGGCTAAGGCCAGAAAGGCGTATGAGCAAATGGCGGGACTAGCTTTGCCGAAGAATTGGATTGCCTTGCTTTTCTAAAACAAAAATTATCACCTTGCCCCGGGAGGGCAATTTTCTTTCAAGAATTTGGTATAAATTGTTGCTAAATGTTTAGTGGTTCCTTCGCCTTCGTTTATACTGTGGCTGCGGTTGGGGTAGGTCATCAACTGAAAAGGTTTATTGTATTTAACCAGTTCGTTTATCATTTGCTCTGCATTGTTATAGTGCACATTATCATCGCCAGTTCCGTGAATAAGCAACAAATTACCTCTCAATTTTTTTGCATGTGCCAAAGGAGAGTTATCTACAAAGTAATGTTTATCTTCTGGTAAAAGACCCATATAACGTTCCTGATATATATTGTCGTAATTTAACTGGTTATCTACCGCTGCGACTGAAATGCCTGTTTTATAAATGTTTGGATATTGGAACAGTAAATTTAGAGTGGAAGAACCACCGCCGCTCCAGCCCCAAACGGCTACCCGAGAGGTGTCTATATAAGAGAGTTTTAACAACTCGGTTGCTGCCATTGCCTGATCGCGGATATTGATGTTCCCGATATTGTGGTATATGGATTTTCGCCAAGCACGACCTTTGGGAGCAGGCGAACCCCTGCCATCCACGGAAACGTATATGTATCCATCTTTAGGCATACTGCCCGCATACAAACGGTTATAGCCCACACCAAAAACGTCTTTCACGGTTTGGGATGCCGGTTCGCCATAAACCAAAAATAGGATGGGATATTTTTTTGAAACATCAAAATCGTCGGGCTTCACCATCCAGCCATCCATTGTTATTCCATCTACCGTAGTAATCTTAAAAAACTCGGGCTTAAAAGGCAAAGTTTTCTTTTCCAAGAGATTGCCAGCACTTAATGGGTTATGGCTGGGCAAGGCAACAACATCTGAAACGGGATAAGTAGTACTATTGGAAAAAGAATGGAATGCCAATTTCCCGTTTGGGGAAATATCGTATTTATGAGTACCCAACTGCTTTGCAGGAGTAATTTTTTCTGGTACGGCATCACCAAATATTTCCACTTTGTAGAGGTAGGATTGAGTTGCATTATCCGGAGAAGCCATAAAGTACAATTGACCGGTTTTTTCGCTTACGCTTACCATACGGATAACATCGAAATTGCACTTGGTTAAAAGCCGAGATTTTCCATTAAGATCTATGGCGTATAAATGTCGCCAGCCGTCAATCTCGCTTTGCCAAATAAAGCTTTTACCGTTATCGATAAAATCCCAGCCCATAGCTTCGGTTTTGGCATCTATCCAAGCCTTATCAGTTTCTTCGAAAATAGTTTTTGCAGCTCCAGACGAGATATTTGCCATTATAATTTTGCTTTGATTTTGTCTCCTGTTCAACTGTTGTAAAATCAACTCGCTGCTGTTGTTGGCCCACTCCATTCGTGGAATGTAATTTTGAATGGGGCTGCCCGGAACGTTCATCCATTTTGTTTTGGCAGTTTCGATATTTACCACGCCAATTTTGCAACTGCTGGGATCTTCCCCCACTACTGGATATTCAACTGGTATGGTAAAGGGGTAAAGCGAGTCGGTATTGTTTACCATCATATAGTTTTTAATGGTACTTGCGTCTAACTGCCAGTAAGCAATGTTTTTGCCATCGGGGCTCCACCTAAAACCGTCGCGACAATCAAATTCTTCTTCGTAAACCCAATCAAAAGTGCCATTGATTAAGCGTGCGCTTTTATCGAAGGTTAATGGTTTTATTTCATCAGTTGCTAAATTTTCTACGTACAAATTACGGTTACTAACATAAGCCACCTTGCTGGCATCGGGCGAAAATTTAGCGAACATTAAGGATGATTCGGGCATAGATGATCCAACTTGCTTTAAAGTACGATTCGCCAAATTGTAAACCCAATAATCTCCGCGGGTATCGTAACGCCAAACCTTTTTGGTGTTGGTATTCAACAATACCTTTTGCTTATCATCAGAAAAAGCGAAACGAACGATATCTAATGGTGGCTGGTTTTTGGTTTGCAAACTTGCTTTGCTGATTAGAATATTTGCTTGTCCATTATCTAAGGCATTAACTTCCACAATATTGCCATCTCTGATTTCCATTATTTTGTTCCCATCCGCAGACCAATAAGTTTGCTGGTCGTATTGCGCATAAGAATAATTGTATGGTAATAAATGAAAGAAAAAAATTGAGAAAATTATGTAGATGAGGTTATTGTGCTTCATAAAAAAATTAATTTTAATGTTAAACGTAATGCTTGTCCGTCGCATACTTAATAACGGGTTTGTTTAGTACCGTAAATAGCTATACAAAATTAAAACCAAAAATTAATTGCATTGTGACACAGGTATTATTAAGACAATTGAAGTTAATATTGAATTAGAAATTTTAATTTTACAGAATGAAGTTATCAATTGTTGCATACGGACATCCGGTTTTAAGAAAGGTTGGTTTAGAACTTGAAAAAGATCATCCCAAATTAGCTGAATTAATTGCCGATATGTTTGAAACTATGTATGCCGCAAACGGAGTGGGTTTAGCCGCACCACAAATAGGAGCATCTCTAAAACTTTTTGTTATAGACGCTAATCCTTTCGCAGATGATGAACCCTCACTAAAAGATTTTAAAAAAGTTTTTATTAACCCGATTATAGAAGATGAATCGGGGGAGAAATGGAATTTCAACGAAGGTTGTTTAAGCATTCCACATATAAGGGAAGATGTGAGCAGACATCCTGAGATAAAGATTTCTTATTATGATGAAAATTGGGTATTGCAACAAGAAACTTATAAAGGTTTGGCTGCACGAGTAATCCAACATGAGTACGACCATATTATAGGTAAATTGTTTACCGATAAAATAAATCCCCTCAGAAAAGCACTCATTAAAGGTAAATTGCTAAATATTAGCAAGGGCTTGGTTAAGGCAGATTATAAAATGCGCTTTTTGGCACACAAAAAAAGAAAATAATTTGTATAATCTTCAAAGGTACAAACTCTTACTTTCAATAAACTCCATAACCTTATCCGGAACAAAAAACTGTACATTTTTCTTCTCTAGTATGGCTTTACGTATAAAGGAGGAAGAAATCTCCATCAAAGGCGTTTTGGTAATTTTAACGTTGGGATGTTGGCTTAAAGCCGATGGAATAACGCCTGGCCTTGGATAAACAAAAATTTCATAGTTTTTGAGGATAAATTCGTAGTTCTTCCATTTGGGCAAGCTTTGTAAATTATCCTCGCCCATAATCAACACAAATTGAGTTGTGGGATATTTCTCTTGAAGATAAACCAAAGTATCCACCGTGTAAGAAGGTTTTGGGAGTTTAAGTTCATCATCTTTAACGGCTATATTTTCACAGTTTTCTATAGCTAGCTTGGCCATTTCTAACCTATCATAAACTTGTATCAATTGGTTTTTATCTTTCAAAGGGTTTTGTGGAGATACCATTAACCAAACTTTGTCTAAGTCGGTATGGTTGGCCATATAATTGGCAATAATTAAATGACCAATATGTATGGGGTTAAATGAACCGAAGAAGAGGCCGATTTTCATAGGGGATAGTCTTTTTTTAAATCTTATTCCCCCAAAAACCCCACCACCAATTCCTCTGCTTGCTTACAAGCAATATCCAAATCAAAGTTGTTGAGTACCACGTCAAACTGAGGGGCATACGTTAATTCCTTTTGGGCTTTGGTAAAACGTTCGGCTAGTTTTTCTGGGCTATCTGTGCCTCTTCCAATTAAGCGTTCTTGCAATATTTCTATCGATGGTGGTTGAACGAATATGGCCAGAGCATCGTCTTCAAATTTCTTTTTTAATCGCAGGCCGCCTTCCACATCAATATCAAAAATCACATGCTTGCCCTGGTTCCAAATTCTTTGAATTTCGGCTTTTAAAGTGCCGTAAAAAGTGCCTACATAAACTTCTTCAAATTCCGCAAATTCATGTTTGGCAACCTTGTGCAAAAAATCTTCCTTGCTTATAAAATAATAATCTTGATTGTTTACTTCTTGGCCACGTATTTCACGCGTGGTAGCCGAAATAGAAAATGCGATTTTATCGGGAAACGTCTTTAATAAATGTTTAACAATGGTAGTTTTTCCGGCGCCAGATGGTGCAGAGAATATGAGGAGTTTCCCCTGTTTTTCGTAGCCTTTATCGGATGAATCCATTATAGTACATTTAGCAATTGTTCCTTCATTTTTTCCAATTCCTCTTTCATTCCCACTACCATTTTCTGAATATCGGCATTATTGGCTTTAGAGCCGATGGTATTAATCTCTCTACCTATTTCCTGGGTAATGAAACCCAGCTTTTTACCGCCCGCATCTGTCTCTTTTAAGGTTTCCAAAAAGTAATTACAATGGCTTTTTAAACGAACTTTTTCTTCGGTGATATCCAACTTATCAATATAATAAATCAGCTCTTGCTCTAACCTATTTCCATCAACGTTTTCTGTACCTACAGCCTCGGCCAAAAAGTGTGCGAGGCGTTCCCTAACGGCCAAAACACGTTTAGGTTCCACCACTTCAATACCAGACATAAAATCGAGAATGTTATTGATCCTTAATCTAAGGTCATCCATCAAAACATTACCCTCATCAGACCTAAATGTATTGAAGTTGTTTAAAGCTTCACTAAAAGTAGCCAACAAATCCTTCCATTCGTTTTCTGAAACCGCATTTTCATCGTACTTAATAACTTCAGGAAAGTTAATGGCCAAGGCCATCAGGTTTTCGCCACTTTCGCCCAAATCTGATGCAATTTTTTTTAGGGTTTTATAGTAATGAGCCAACAAAGGTTGATTAATATTTGCTCCCTTACTGGCTTCATCATTGTTTTCTACAACAATGGTGAGCATTACTTTCCCTCTTTCAATTAACCGGGTGCACTCGTTCCTCAAAAAAAACTCTTTATCGGAATAGGCTTTGGGCAATTTTATGTTCAGCTCTAAAAACTTGCTGTTTAAGGATTTTAGTTCAACTGTGTACCTGCCATTTTGGAAATCTTTACTGGCCTGGCCGTATCCGGTCATAGATTTTATCATTCGCAAATATAAAAATTTAAGACATTTTAAATCGAGGGGATTTATTAGGATTTTATTCTTATTAATTAGTGGCAAGGTTCGATAGGTAGGTGCATTAGCGATTGAAGCGGTATACTTTTTTGAAGGTAGCGGCGGTTGAGCGGAGTCGAAACCAAAGTGGAGAGCAAAAAAGATTTAGCCCTTCCTTTGTTAAAATGAACTCCAAGCGTGTTAAAATGCCCAAATAAATTCGAACCCATTATTATTAAGTTATATCATTAGAAAAGCAATGCTAGTGCTTTTAGGCTAAGCTAGCCGGGTGTTCCGCTAAATTTTTTTGCAAACGTTTAGTGCTGAAATTAAAGGATGTGCGGCAAAAAATATATCGCTTCACCCCCGTTTATTTAACTTAATTGACTGCAAATTAGGCAAGATTTTAAAACAATTAATTCAACATTAGACAAGACAATCATCTAAAAAACAAAAATCACTATCTTTGAAAAAAGATGCTGAAAC
>ENA-OFCE01000449-OFCE01000449.1-metagenomes-genome-assembly--contig:-NODE-449-length-26971-cov-3.609080_pt1 | contig 26971 bp, 16 predicted proteins | sample MGYA00153388_OFCE01 | MGnify analysis MGYA00153388 | reverse complement strand
CGCTATTAAATGGCTCTAATTTAAACATCTATAAAAAAGCCGGAAAAGTTTCTGAACTCGAGAATTTTGCGGAAAATTTTGACAAATCTGGAACTATCGGTATGGGGCACACACGTTGGGCAACACACGGCCCACCCAACGACGTAAACTCTCATCCGCATTTATCTGGCGATGGACAACTGGCCATCATCCATAACGGAATCATCGAAAATTACAGTGCCCTAAAAGAAGAATTGAAATCTCGCGGACACGTTTTTTTAAGCGATACAGATACAGAGGTATTGATCCACTTGATAGAAAATGTAAAAAAAGAAGCAAATCTTACCCTAAATGAAGCCGTTCAGCTGGCATTAAAAGAAGTAATTGGCGCTTATGCAATTGTTATAATCGATAAAAACAATCCAGATGAAATTATTGCTGCCCGCAAAGGTAGCCCAATGGTCATAGGCATTGGCGAAGGCGAATATTTCATCGCATCTGATGCAACCCCAATTGTAGAATACACCAAAAATGTTATTTATCTTAATGATAATGAAATTGCTTACATTAAGAGAGATGGATTGATCATTACCAATAACGAAAACGAAGTTGTTGCCAGCCCCTACATACAAGAGTTAGAATTAAAGCTAGAAATGCTCGAAAAAGGTGGCTACAACCACTTTATGTTGAAAGAAATTTATGAGCAAGCTCGTTCGGTAAGAGATTCTATGCGTGGAAGGATTTATCCACAAAAAGGTTTGGTAAAACTTTCTGGCATAGCCGATTATGCAGAGTTGTTCAAAAACGCAAACCGTATAATTATTGTAGCCTGCGGCACTTCATGGCATGCCGGTTTGGTGGGCGAATACTTAATAGAAGAGTACGCAAGAATACCCGTTGAAGTAGAATATGCGTCGGAGTTTAGATACAGAAATCCCATAATATTCGAAAACGACATTGTAATTGCCATATCCCAATCCGGCGAAACGGCAGACACAATGGCTGCGTTAAATTTGGCCAAACAAAAAGGAGCAACTATTTTCGGGATTTGTAATGTGGTGGGTTCCTCTATTCCACGTTTAACAGATGCTGGGGTATATACCCACGCAGGGCCAGAAATTGGCGTAGCATCCACCAAGGCGTTCACTGCTCAAGTAACGGTTTTAACTTTGATAGCCTTTTATTTGGCCCAAGAAAAAGGAGCCATCTCTAAAAGTAAATTAGCCACCTTGTTAACCGAGTTGGACAGTATTCCAGAACTGATCCAGAAAACTTTATCGTGCGACAGTAAATGTTTGGAAATAGCCGAACGCTTCCAAGACGCAACAAACGCACTATTTTTGGGCAGAGGCAGTAGTTTCCCTGTAGCACTCGAAGGAGCGTTGAAATTGAAGGAAATATCCTACATCCACGCAGAAGGTTACCCGGCTGCCGAAATGAAGCATGGTCCAATCGCATTAATTGATGAGAAAATGCCGGTAATAGTAATCGCCACACAAAACTCCTCTTACGAAAAAGTAATATCTAACATTCAGGAAGTAAAAGCTAGAAAAGGGCAAGTGATTGCCATAGTTACCGAAGGAGATGTTGAGGTAAAAAAAATGGCCGATTTTGTTATAGAAATACCGCATGCCAACGAAGCTTTCTTACCATTGCTGGCTACTATACCATTGCAATTATTGGCTTATCACATTGCTGTTTTAAGAGGTTGCAATATAGATCAACCGCGTAACTTGGCAAAATCCGTAACGGTAGAATAACCTAAAATTATGACCATAGTTCAGTTAGAATACGCAGTAGCGGTTGATACTTATCGCAGTTTTGTTTTGGCAGCACAAAAATGTTTCGTAACACAACCTACTTTAAGTATGCAAATTCAAAAGCTGGAAGAATTTTTGGGGGTTAAATTATTTGACAGGAGCAGGCAACCCGTTGTGCCTACCGAAATTGGGGTCGAAATTATGGAGCAAGCCCGCTTGGTTATCAACGAAAGTTATAAGATCAAAGAAATCGTCAACGATAAAAACAACGAGATAAGTGGAGAACTAAAAATAGGCATCATACCCACCGTTGCACCTTACCTGTTGCCAAAAGTTTTGGGGAACTTTTTGGAGAAACATCCAAATGTTAAACTCAGTATTACCGAATTGCACACCGAAGTGATTATACAACAATTAAAATCTGGCATTTTAGATTGCGGCATTTTGGCAACTCCTTTGGAACAAAATACCTTGGTTGAACGACCTTTGTATTACGAAAACTTTGTGGCGTATCTCTCAAAATCCAGCCCACTGTTTAAGAAGAAAGCCTTAAATGTCAGCGATTTAGACGACGACCAATTGTGGTTATTGAACGAAGGACATTGTATGCGCAACCAAATATTAAACATCTGCAAACACAAATCTAGCAACGAAAATCAGTTGGAATATAACTCGGGCAGTATAGAAACGCTTATCAGAATGGTGGATATCAACAATGGAATCACCATTGTTCCGGAGCTTAGCTTGCAAGATTTTTCTACCCATAAACTGGACAAGGTAAGGTATTTCAAAAGTCCCGAACCCAGCCGCGAAATCAGTTTGGTAACGCATCAAAACTTTGTTAAGAAACGATTAATTAATGCTTTAGAAAACGAGATTTTAGATTCAGTCTCCAAACGGATGAAATCAAAAAAGAAAAAAGAAATAGTAAACATCCAACATTAGTTGATTGAGTATTTTAAAGGGAGAGCAAGCATCTTATAGGTTTGTGTGTTCCCGCTTAACATTTTAGTCCTCGCAGTTCCTAACACATTGTCCTCAAATAGATTTTATACAAAAAAATGCTGAAAAACAAAGAACTTGACCTTACCCTCCCACTAATCCAAGTTCAAGGTCACAAAATGTTACGTTGAACAACAAAACTGCGACGCAGCGTTGCAGTTTTGAAAAGTAAAATAATGGATATTAGTTATCAGCCTTTGTGTAAATAACTATTGTACAAATGATTATAAATTGAATATGATAAACGAAATAGTGCTATATCATTCAAATGAATTATCCGAACGCATTGAGGTAAAGATAGAAGATGATACTGTCTGGCTTACGCAACATCAAATGGCTACACTTTTTATGCAATCAAAGCAAAACATCAGTTTACACATTAACAATTGCTTTAAAGAAAATGAGTTACAACTAATTTCAGTTGTCAAGGAATCCTTGACAACTGCTAATGACGGTAAAAAATACAAAACTAAATACTACAATTTAGATGTCATTATTTCGGTGGGTTATCGGGTTAAATCAAAGCTAGGTACGCAATTTAGAATTTGGGCGACTAATGTGTTAAGAGATTATTTACTAAAAGGTTATGTTTTTAATCAACGAATAAACAGGATTGAAAACAGCGTAGAAAGCCTTACCGAAAAAGTAAACGTCATTTCATTGCAAATTCAATCTGGGGAAATCCCCAATCAAGGCGTTTTCTTTGACGGACAAGTATTTGATGCTTACGCACTGGCTTCCAAAATCATCCGCTCTGCTAAGAAAAGCATTGTTTTGATAGACAGCTACATTAACGAGAATACACTTATACATTTAGCCAAGAAAAACAAGCCAGTGAAAGTGCTTTTGTTGTCCACAACCATCAATAAGCAACTCACTTTAGACGTTGCAAAAGCTAATGAACAGTTTGGAAATTTTGAACTAAAAGCTTTTAATAAAAGTCATGACCGTTTTTTAATCATCGATGAATTAGACATTTATCATCTTGGAGCTTCCTTGAAAGATTTAGGCAAAAAGTGGTTTGCTTTTTCTAAGATGAATAAAAACTCAGTTTCTGACATTTTAAAAGAAATTGAAAATGTGTAACGAGAAAAATATTGCCCTGAACATAGCCAAACCCTTTGTATAGCTGCTTACCGTTAATGTTAAAAAATTCAACTTAAACCAATCTATCACAATCCTTCTCCACAATGACAAAAAAACTTTTCCTTTTAGATGGTATGGCTTTGATTTACAGAGCACATTTTGCGTTGAGCAAAAACCCAAGGTTTACATCTTCAGGCGTAAACACATCGGCCGTCATGGGCTTTACCAATACGCTCTTAGAAATCCTAAAGAAAGAAAATCCCACGCACATCGCCGTAGTTTTTGATACCGACGCACCAACTAGCCGCCACACAGAATTTGAAGCATACAAAGGTCACCGCCAAGCCATGCCCGAAGATTTGTCTATCGCTTTGCCCTACGTTAAAAAGGTAATCGAAGGTTTTAATGTTCCGGTTTTAACATCCGACGGTTACGAAGCCGATGACATTATTGGAACCTTAGCCAAACAAGCAGAAAAGGAAGGTTTCACCGTTTATTGCATGACCCCCGATAAAGACTTTGCACAATTGGTTTCCGAAAACATATTTGTTTACAAACCATCCCGAATGGGCAACGATATTGAAATTATGGGTGTGCCAGAAGTTTTGGCGAAATGGGAAATAGAACACGTACATCAGGTTATTGATATTTTAGGCCTTTGGGGCGATGCCGTAGATAACATTCCGGGCATACCCGGCATAGGCGAAAAAACAGCGAAATTGTTGATTAAACAATACGGCTCGATGGAAAACATCATTGCCAATAGTCACGAATTAAAAGGCAAACAGAGAGAAAACGTTGAAAATTTTGCTGCTCAAGGCATACTTTCCAAAAAATTGGCAACCATTATTTTAGATGCGCCGGTCACTTTTCATGAAAAATCTTTCAGGTTAGAAAAACCTAACCGCGAAGCCTTGGAACCTATTTTTGCAGAGCTAGAGTTTAGAACCTTAGGTCGTAGGGTTTTTGGCGACGATTTTAATGTATCCGAATCAAAGCCCATCAACGAAAGTGGCCAAATGGATTTGTTTGGTAGCCCTGTTGCATCAGCACCAAAAGAAAATAAAAATACTTACCAAGTTCCGGAAGTAGAAGGCGGAAAAAACATCAATAACGTTACCCACCAATATTTTTTGACACAATCAGCAGTTGAAATTCAACAATTAATCCAAGAATTAAAATCACAAGAATCTTTCTGCTTTGATACCGAAACAACAGGTACAGATGCCAATTGCTGCGAGTTGGTAGGTTTATCCTTTTCCTTTAAAATTGGCGAAGGTTATTATGTGCCACTGCCCTGTAACCAAACGGAATCAGAAGCCATTGTTCATTTATTTAGAGATGTTTTAGAAAATGAACAGATTGATAAAACTGGGCAGAACCTGAAATACGATATTATGGTGCTAAAAAACTATGGTGTACACGTAAGGGGAAAACTTTTTGATACCATGTTGGCACATTATGTAATAGACCCTGATTCTCGTCACGGAATGGATATTATGGCGCAAAATTATTTGGGCTATACTCCGGTTTCGATATCTGAATTGATTGGCAAAAAGGGGAAAGGACAAGGTAATATGCGAGATGTAGAAGTAGATGTCGTTAAAGAATATGCCGTTGAAGATGCAGATATCACGCTCCAACTTAAAAAAGTTTTCGAACCCATGTTGGTACATGCCAAAGCTGTAAAGTTGGTATCGGAAATAGAAAACCCCTTGATTTATGTATTGGCAGATATAGAGCGGGAAGGCGTTAGGATAGATATAGACCAACTTAATCTATATTCAAAAGAATTGGAAATTGAAGTAAAGCGACTGGAAAAAAGTGTGTTCGAAAAGGCAGGCGTTAGGTTTAATTTGGGCTCGCCAAAACAGTTGGGCGAGGTACTTTTTGATAAATTAAAATTAGACGATAAAGCAAAGAAAACCAAAACTGGTCAGTACCAAACCGGTGAAGATGTGTTATTGCTGTTGGCTCATAAGTCCGACATTGTAAAGGATATTTTAGACCATAGGCAATTACAAAAACTAAAATCTACTTACGTGGATGCTTTGCCGCTGATGATCAATAAAAGAACAGGCCGAGTGCATACTTCTTATAACCAAGCTGTTGCAGCAACAGGAAGGCTTAGTTCCAACAATCCGAACCTTCAAAATATTCCGATTAAAACCGAGCGTGGCCGCGAAGTAAGAAGAGCTTTTATCCCCAGAGATGAAAATCATGTAATTCTTTCGGCAGATTATTCGCAAATAGAATTGCGCATTATTGCAGAAATAAGTAAAGAGGAAAATATGATGGAGGCTTTTCTCAACAACCTCGACATTCATACTGCAACTGCGGCTAAAGTTTATGGCGTTTCTTTGGAAGAAGTAACACCGCAACAACGCAGAAATGCTAAGGCTGTAAACTTTGGAATAATCTACGGGCAATCGGCATTTGGATTATCACAAAGCTTGGGAATTCCTCGTAAGGAGGCAGCAGAAATTATTGAAAACTATTTCATACAATACCCAGGTATAAAAAGATATATGGCCGATACCATGAACTTTGCTCGCGAAAATGGTTATGTAGAAACCATAATGGGCCGACGCCGATATCTGCGAGACATCAACTCAGCAAACTCCACCGTTCGTGGATATGCGGAACGAAATGCAATTAACGCACCTATACAAGGCTCGGCGGCTGATATGATAAAAATTGCGATGATACATATTCACCAAGATATCATAGATGAAAAACTACAATCTAAAATGACTATGCAAGTGCATGATGAGCTAGTTTTTGATGTGTTGAAAACGGAGGTAGAAGCGATGAAAATTATTATCAGTAACCGTATGAAAAATGCCATCAAAACCAATGTGCCCATTATGATAGAAATTGGGGAAGGGAATAATTGGCTGGAGGCACACTGATAAGTTTGTTGGAGGCTGAGCGTAGTCGAAACCTCGTAATTGGAGGTTGGGCGGAGCCGAAACCGGCTTCGACTCCGCTCAGCCTCCCTAAGAATACTACCAGGTTAAAATCTTAGGACTTAACCGATATAAAACGCTCCAGGTGGCATAACTATATGCAGTTGCCGTGCTTTGTACGTCTTTGGTTTTAAGGGTTGCCACAAAATTTACCGACCAACGTGGTGATGAGAAACTGGCACCAATATCCTGTACAAATACAAAAGGCTTTGCGCCGAAGCTAATCGGACCTTTGTCACTCCTAAACAAACCGCCCTGTATAGTAGCATCATAAGCTACATAATTAACTTGTGGCCTCAAAAAAATGAAATATTCCTTTTTGGGTCTACCATTGGTATCAGAAGGTTTATTCCCTATCAAACTGTTGAAACTTACAGATTCGTAAATCGGGTTTATTTGCCCAAAGCGCAACATTGCACCAGCATTTGCACCAGAAAAAGTATTTCCCAGCAAAGCAGAAGACAATCCCGTTAGGTCTAAAAGTTTGTTTGAAGAACGGTAAAATAGCTTATTATACTCGGCAGAAAGATTAAGGCCTATCTCATTTTTTAATTGGTACTCCCAACCTCTAGGCTTAAAAACATTTAGAAATTTATGGTAGGAAGTTTGGATTTCTTCGCCCAAGGCATTAGGGCCAATGGTGCCAATTTGGGCGGTTATCCTTATCATTTTCTCGTTTCTGAAAAACCAATTGAAGGATGATCCTAAATACAAATAAGCAGTGAAAGGCCTGTCGTGAGTTGCGGGATCTGGCGCCTTTGCAAAAAATGGATTGTATATTTTTTGTCCCGACTCTAGTTCAAAAATCTTTTTTTCGAGGGTAGAATCAATGCCCTCTTGCTTTAAAGCGTGCCGATAATGGAACATATTGCCATTGGTATAATATCTGTCTTTTTTGGAAATATAAAAATCGTTGGCAGAAGTGGTACCAATCTCATCTGTATAAGCTTGTGCGAATAGGAGAGTATGGCTTGTTAATATAAATGCAACGAGAAGTAAGATCTTAAAAAATGGAAGCAATATATGTACACTTGCTTTGGGATTATTGGGAAACAAAATCATATTGTTTTTATCGGATGGCGTAATATCATCAAATATATTTAAAAGCTACTTATGAGCTAATCTAACTTAATGCAAAAACATTTATGCAAAAAACCTAAGATAAAAGCATTATCACTAATCAAATATCAATAAACATTTATACCCTTTGCAAATAAGCCAAAAATGGCAAAAAAAATAATATTAATGCTTTGTTAAAAACTTTATTGTTATATATGTACCCAATCAAAACCAATTATTTCTAATGACAGTTTTCCACCTTAGTGCAGAGTGTTATCCCGTAGCCAAAGTTGGTGGCTTAGGTGATGTTGTTGGCGCTCTGCCCAAATATTTAGTGAACCTAGGTGTTGACGCAAAAGTTATATTGCCTTTTTACGATAAAAAATTTACGCAAACCCATCAATTTGAAACCGTATATGAAGGCCAATCAAATTTGGGCAATCAAGCCTTTAACTTTGAGGTTCTAAAAGAAAAAACCGATGTTTTAGGATTTGAATTGTACCTGATAAAAATACCCGGAGTATTAGACAGACCCGATGTTTACTCGTACCCGGATGAGATAGAACAATTTATATCCTATCAAATAGCTGTACTGGAATGGGTAATTGCAAAAAACGTAAAGGTTGATATATTTCACTGTCATGATCACCACAGTGGATTAGTGCCCTTCCTCATAAAATACTCTACAAGATTTGATTCCTTACGGGATGTTCCATCGGTACTAACCATACACAATGCACAATACCAAGGTTGGTTTGGCTGGGATAAATTCTTTTACCTGCCGCAGGTTGATGTTAGCAAAACTGGTTTGCTGGAATGGGGCGGGTGTATCAATTCTTTGGCCGCTGCAGTTAAATCATGTTGGATGTACACCACCGTTTCGCCAGGATATTTGGAAGAACTGAAAATCAATTCCAATAATCTAGAAACGCTCTTCGAGATGGAGCAGCACAAAGGTTTAGGCATCATCAACGGTATAGACCCGGAAGTATGGAATCCGGAAACGGACAATATGATTCCTCAAAACTACACGGCCGACACCGTAAAAAAAGGTAAGGAATACAATAAGAAAATGCTTTGCGCAGAATTCGGCCTAGATAAAACCAAACCTCTGGTTACTTTTATTGGTCGGTTAGTTTTAGAAAAAGGTGCAGACATATTACCTTATGTCATCTCCAGCTGTTTAGAAAAGTTTAAAGGCGATTTAAACTTTTTGGTTCTTGGATCTGGAGAAAAAGAAATAGAAGAAGCCTTGTCAAATATTCCCAAATCAAACCATTATAATGTTTTCATAGGGTATGATGAGCAATTATCGCATCGCATTTATGCTGGTGCAGATTTTATCATAATGCCTTCAAGGGTAGAGCCCTGCGGCCTAAATCAGCTTTATGCTCTAAAATATGGAACCATTCCGGTAGTAAGAAGCACGGGCGGTTTAAAAGATACGGTTATAGATATTGCCGAAAAAAATGGGTACGGTATCCGCTTTGAAAATACAGATAGCCTAGATGTAACACGAGCCATAGAACGCTCTATTGCCGTTTTCAAAAACGATAAACAATTTGCCGCACTCAGAAAAAAAGCAATGGGCTTAAACTTCTCGTGGAATCAATCTGCCAACCAATACATCCAATTATATAACAGCTTAATAACCATATCATGAAATCAGAAAAAGTAATCTCAATCATTCTCGGCGGCGGTCAAGGCTCTAGGCTATACCCGCTTACAGCCAGCAGATCTAAACCTGCAGTACCAATTGCTGGTAAATACAGGTTGGTAGATATTCCCATTTCTAATTGTATCAACTCTAATCTCAGAAGAATTTTCGTATTAACCCAATTCAATTCTGCATCCCTAAATAAACACATTAAAAACACGTACCATTTTAGCGTTTTCACGGATGCGTTTGTGGATATTTTGGCCGCAGAGCAAACGCCGGACAATAAAGGATGGTACCAAGGTACGGCCGATGCCGTTAGACAAAGTTTACATCATCTCAAACAGCATGAGTTTGAATATGTGCTCATTCTATCAGGCGATCAACTTTACCAAATGGATTTCATGGAAATGATAGAACGCCATATTGAAAAAGGTGCCGATATTACCATTGCCACCATTCCGGTTAATGCAAAGGATGCAACCAGTTTTGGAATATTGAAAGCCAATGATGAAATGGAAATTACCTCCTTCGTTGAAAAACCTGCCGCTGCACTTTTAAAAGATTGGGAATCAGACACGGGTGCCGAAATGTTGGCTCAAAAGCGTATCCACCTAGCTTCAATGGGTATTTACCTCTTCAATAGAAAAGTGTTGATTGACATGCTGGAGGGTAACGAACGCCATGATTTTGGTGGCGAGATAATCCCGGCTTCCATCGGTGTAAACAAAATTATTAGTTACCAATTCGAGGGTTATTGGACGGATATAGGGAATATAGATTCATTTTTTGAAGCCAATTTGGGTTTGACAGATGATGTACCACAATTTAATTTATTCGACCCATCTCCTATTTACAGCCGAGCCCGAATGTTGCCGCCCTCTAAAGTTTCTGGTACCGTGCTTACCAATACCATGATTGCCGATGGTTGTATTATACATGCCAAAGAACTTACCCGTTGTGTAGTGGGTATCCGTTCCCGCATTGGTCATGGAACGGTAGTTTCGAATTGCTATATTATGGGTAGCGATTATTACCAAACCATAGAAGAGATAGAGGGTTTGCGCAAATCGCAAAAACCACTCACAGGAATTGGCGAAAATTGCGTTATAAAAAATGCGATTTTGGACAAGAACTGTTTTATCGGGAACAATGTAATTATTAACGGTGGCGCACATATTAAAGAAGGAGATTATGATACCTATACCGCAAAAGATGGTATTGTGGTAATCAAAAAAGGAGCAATTGTTCCAAACGGAACTGTAATTGGGTAATTCTGTTATAACTCCATAAACAAAGAAACCGCTTTTAAAGGCGGTTTCTTTGTTTAAAAATATTGGTGTTAAAGATTATATATTAATTTGAAACTGAGATTCCGACCCATATTAAAAACACCCATTTGTCCATTTGCAGGATTAAGTGGTGCATATTTCAATCTGCTTAAATGACTTTGATAAGCTATATCTGCTAAGTTTTCTGCACTGATGTAAATGCTTAAAAAATTGTTGGCTTTCTTGTTCTTTAAATTTGCACCCATCCCGGCACTCAATAATGTATAGCCTGGTGTAGCGGTTTCTGTACCATAAGCTTTAAAAAAATTGTTTTGATCAAGGGTATAATCCAGCCCAAATTTTAAATAAACATTGTTCAAGGTTTTTCCTAGTTTTTTAAACTGCCCTCTTAGCTCACCGTGGTATCTTCCAGCTGGAGTGAAAGGCAAGAATCGTGTACTATCTGGTTGGTTGTTTTGCGTTGCCCGCACAAAAGAAAAAGAATTTTCTATGTGCAACCAATCAAACGGGTGTGGATGTACGTCCAAATAAATTTCACCTCCAACCAAGGTAGCATTACCTTGTGCAAACTTAAAAGCAGGTGCCGGATTATCAAGGTCTGGAATAGAATCTCCTCCTAGGGTGCTGCTCAATTTTTCTGAGAATATATAATCGGAAATAAAGTTTGCGAACGGAGTAAGCTCAAACGTTACATGATCAGTATTTACCAGATAGGCAATATCTATTTGGCTACTGGTTTCCGATTTTAAATTGGCGGTACCATACTCGTACCTAAAAGTACCCTCATGCCTTCCATTTGATGCTATTTCTGCAATGTTTGGTGCCCTAAATCCTCTGGACAAGTTAAACTTTAAGGTTGATTTTTTGTTGATTTGATAAGCCAAACCCATACTTCCGGATACACCGCTATAATTATTTTTGGATGAATTAAACTTAATTTCTGATGTAGAGGTAGGTTTTATAACGGGCTTATCATTATCTAATAGAAGACTACGGGCAGATAGGTTTCTGTTATCAAATCGCAAACCTCCCGCAAGGGTTAATTTTTTGTTAAACGTTTTTTGTGTCAGTACAAATCCTCCAACATCAAAAAAACTATATTCTGGAATCAAAAACTCTAAACCCTTATTTAAATTGTTCTGCCGCATTCCACTGATGCCCAGCGTTGTTTCCCAGCCTAGTTTTTCTTCAAAATTATATTTGATATTGTAGTTCAGGGTGGTAAGATCAAAAAATAAGGCTTTGTCGTTAGGATTCAAAACATCGCCAAATTCTTTTCTTTTATTGTTTTGATATCCCAAATCAATATTTAAACTTCCTTTTTTAAGAATAAAATTATTATTGGAAAGAACCCTGATATGGTTAACTTCCTGGTGTGGGAAACCAATTTTATATCCTTCTAAGTCGGCATCCGTTGCCGAAACTTCTTCTGTTGAACCGTTACCATCGCCCTTGGCAAAAACAAAACGACCTAATCCATCTCTATCTCCTTCCACCATATTTAAAGTAGAATTAAATGAGTTAACATGAAGATGAGAGTAGCCCCAATTTTTGTTTATTCCCAAAAACAATCCTCCGTTTAATTCCTTAAATCCCGAATTGTAAACTTTTCCATCTAAACGGTTTTGGTAATTTCCTGCAAATTTATTGCTTATCCTTCCAAGCCATTGAAACCCATTTTTGTTGCCGGAATTGGAAAACGAATAACCAATGAGGTTGTTGTTGGTTTGGTAATTGGATATCAACTGGGATTTTACGCTTCCCAAAGTTGGAGATTTCGGCGAAATAAAGTTCAGTACTCCAGCAATTCCATCAGAGCCGTACATCAAACTACCCGGGCCTTTCACTATTTCTATCCGGTCAATTGCATATTCATCAATTTCTATTCCGTGTTCATCTCCCCATTGTTGGCCTTCTTGCCGTATCCCGTTGTACAGAGATATAACTCTGTTGTACCCCAATCCTCTTATTGTAGGTTTAGAAATGCCCGCACCACTGGTAATCTGGTTAACTCCGGGAACATTTTTCAGGGCATCAATCAAATTGGTAGCACTATTCTGATTGAGCGTTGCCACATCTATAGGTTTGATGATAACCGGGCTCATCTTCAATTCGGTAGCACGAGAAACGGCAGTTACCACTACCTCGCTTAATTCCTTTACTGATAAATCCAATAAAAAGTTTGCTTCCGTGTCGCCATTTACAGTAACACGTTTGGTAATGTTTTGGTAGCCGATGCTTGATATTTCTATCAAATAATTTCCGGATTTGATATTTTCTATTTTGTAATTACCATCCTTATCAGCAGAAATCCCCAATTTTAAATTATCAATGTAAATGGTTGCTGCCTTAATACCTTGTTTAGTTTGGCTTTCTTTGATACTGCCGTACAATTTGTTTTGTGCATACAGATTTTGACTTGCCAAAATATAGGCAAGCAATATATAAACGAATCTTAGTTTCATTTTAAAATTTTTAATAAATGGGAAATTGTTGTTTTTAAGATGGGGGTTGCATCCATAAAGTACTTCATTCTGGACGATGCCCCAACATCAATACAGGCAAATCATGCAACAAATACATATTCATTTGCGCTTCTGCCAAATCACCAATAAAATATTATTGTATTAAGGTTAAAGGCGGTGAACGACCTTGGGAATGAATAAATTTTAAACTTACAAATTCAGGAGTGTTGTCGTAAGTTTTTACAACGATTGTAAAGAATGTGATTAGAGAAAAATCTTTGTTTAAGAGTAGGCCTTGATGAGCTATAAAATGACAAAGTGCACAATTTTCGGCACTTTGTACGCTGGCTTTCGTAGTTGCGCTTGGTATGCTGCTTTTATGGTGGTCATGACTGTACGCAACCAACTGCCCCACAATAAATATTGTGAGAAAAGCAAAACTAAGCCTTTTGTAATATTTGTTTTTTTTGATATTCAATTGAATAATTCCCTTCGTAGGGAGTAAATCAAAACAATTTGCTTTTTAACATTGCCCTGATTTATATAGTAATCAAGGTTTTTTATTATTGATAACCTTATGCCAATAACCTTACAGGTTCTTCCAACAATGCTTTTACGGTTTGCAAAAACGCTGCTCCCATTGCTCCGTCCACCACGCGGTGATCGCAACTTAATGTAACTTTCATAACGTTGCCGGGCACTACTTGACCGTTTTTAACTACTGGGATTTGCGAAATTCCTCCGACCGCTAAAATGCAGGCATCAGGCGGATTAATGATTGCGGTAAATTCATCGATACCAAACATGCCCAAATTTGAGATTGTAAAAGTAGAGCCTTCCCAATCTGTTGGTTGCAGTTTTTTAGCTTTTGCCCTTGCAGCAAAATCCTTTACTTCGGCAGATATATGCGTAAGAGATTTACCGTCTGCAAAACGTACCACGGGTACTAAAAGGCCATCTTCTACAGCTACGGCCACACCAATATTTATATGCTCGTTGTAACGAATTTTATCGCCCAGCCATGATGAATTGATGTTTGGATGTTGTTTTAATGCCACTGCACAAGCTTTTAAAACCAAATCGTTAAAAGAAACCTTTGTGGGTGCATATTCGTTGATTTTTAAACGAGCAGCCATTGCCTGATCCATATCTATACTCATGGTTAAGTAAAAATGTGGAGCCGTGAACAGCGACTCTGCCAAGCGCTTGGCAATAACTTTGCGCATTTGAGAAACTGGTTTCTCGGTAAATTTTTCTTCGCCCGTAAACTGTGGTAATGCAATTGGTGTTTCAGCAGCTTTTTCAGTGGTTTGTTCAGATATACTTTCGGATGCTTTGGCAAGAGGAACAAAAGATTCTATATCTTTTTTAATAATTCTTCCACCTTCTGCACTTCCTTTAATGTCATTTAAATTAATCCCTTTGTCTTGTGCTAATTTTCTTGCCAAAGGCGATGCTTTAACTCGGCTATCATCTTGCAAGGTTTCCTTTTCAACATTTGTTGTAGAAACTGCTTCTGCCGGCTTATCCTCACCAGAGTTAACCTCTTTTTTGGTATCATTTTCCGGTCCTTGTTTCAACAATGCTGAAATGTCCGTTCCCGCTTTACCAACGATAGCAATAATGCCATTAACCGGTACAGCTTCACCTTCTTTAACACTTAAATATAAAAGAGTTCCGTCTTCGTAGCCTACCACTTCCATGGTAGCTTTATCCGTTTCTACGTCAGCCAGGGAATCATCAGCTTTAACTGTATCGCCGATTTTAAAATTCCATTTATTGATAACGCCTTCCGTCATTGTATCGCTAAGCGCAGGCATTCTAATTGCCGTTGCCGAGATGTTAGACGTGTCAACAGCGGTTACCTCTGCCACTTCCTCACTAGCTTTTTCTTCAGAAGGCGTTTCTTGAGATTTACTGGGTTGGTCATTTGCCAAAAGAGATTTATAATCTTCGCCTTCATCACCAATAACGGCTATGATGGTATCGACAGGAACAGCCTTACCTTCTTCCAAACCAATATACAACAGCGTACCTTCCTGAAAAGATTCAAAATCCATCGTTGCTTTGTCGGTTTCTATCTCCGCCAAAACATCGCCTGCCTTAACTTTATCACCCACCTTTTTATGCCACTTTGCTAAAACACCTTCAGTCATGGTGTCGCTCATTTTGGGCATTTTTATTATCTCGGCCATTATATTTTAAATAATTTTAATCTTATGAATATTTGGATTAGTCTTTTACAAAAGCATAATCTGCTTCTGCGTAAACGTCTTTATACAATTCCGATGCATCGGGATATGGAGAATCTTCAGCAAATTTTACAGCTTCTTCCACCTGTGCCTTAATTTTTGAGGCGATACCATCAAACCACTCTTCATTTTGCCATTTTTGATCTGTAATATGCTTCCTAACAATTTCAATTGGGTCTTTAGCTTTATATTCTTCCACCTCTTCCTTTGTACGGTATTTTTGAGGGTCAGACATCGAATGCCCTTTATATCTATAAGTTCTTATTTCCAAGAATGTTGGTCCATCGCCGTTTCTGGCTCTTTGTACGGCTTCATCCATAGCATTGTGAACCGCAACCGGATCCATTCCATCAACTGGTTGGCAAGGCATATCAAAGCCCAAACCTAATTTATAAATATCGGTCATATTGGATGAACGAGCAACGGAAGTTCCCATTGCGTAGCCATTGTTTTCGCAAACAAAAACTACGGGTATTTTCCAAAGCATAGCCAAATTGAAGGTTTCATGCACGGCACCTTGTCTAACGGCACCATCGCCCATATAACAAACATTCACATTTTTTGTACCTAAATATTTTTCGGCAAAAGCAATGCCCGCCCCTAACGGAACTTGACCACCAACAATACCATGACCTCCAAAGAATTTGTTTTCTTTATCAAAAAAGTGCATTGACCCGCCTTTCCCTTTAGAACAACCTGTAGCTTTTCCGTATAATTCTGCCATTGCCGCATTAGGCGACATACCTTTTGCCAAAGGATGAGCATGATCGCGATAAGCGGTTATCATACTATCTTCATGCGTTGTGGCAGAAATAGTACCGGCAATAACAGCCTCTTGACCAATATATAAATGGCAAAACCCTCGGATTTTTTGCTGCCCGTATAGCTGACCTGCTTTTTCTTCAAACCTTCTTAATAAGAGCATTATCTCATACCATTTCAGGTACGTTTCTTTGGTAATAGCAACTGAACTCATGCGGAATTAAAATTATAAAATGCGAAACAAATCTATCATTATCTTGCCAAAAATAAAACCCTTTATTCGCATTTAATATAAGATTGATTTATGATTTTAGTTAATAAACAAAACTATAAGTGATATGTTGCGTATGACCAACATAAATTTTACTTTTGTGTAATTACAAAATATAATTTTAGCTTAGGCGTTAATAATCTTCCTTAACCGATGACCTAAAATCAAAAAATTAATGAAAAAAATACTCATAATATTGTTATTTACGGGAACTTGTTTCACGGTTAATGCACAAAACAATAAAAATATTTCTTCAAGAATTTCGGAAAAAGAAGACACAAAAGATCCAGACAACCTAGCCTCTCAATACTTTTCTCAAATAATGGGTGTGGCTATTTCAGCTACTTCCAACACCAAGATGTACAAATTTATTTACGATTGGTTGGGTACACCATATCGTTTAGGTGGTGATTCTAAGAAGGGTATTGATTGTTCCAAGTTTGCCTTTAAATTATACGACAAGGCCTTTAGTACCATCATCGGAAACAACTCTAGAAATATTTTTAGTATGGTAAACCCCGTTGAAAAATGGGAACTAAGAGAAGGCGACCTTGTTTTCTTTAAAATACATAGCAGTGCAATCAGCCACGTTGGCGTTTACATTGGCGACAATAAATTTGCCCATGCATCAAGCAGTAAGGGCGTTATGATTAGCAATTTACAAGACCCTTATTGGACTAGGTACTTTTTCAAGGGAGGCCGCATGTTGGAAACCTTTAAGGAGGAATTAAAAGATTACTAATTTCTGTTAAATAATTTAGATACTACGTTCCTAGTAGTCTGACTAATCTTTGTCTAACTTTTTCAATAATTTCTTTTGACTATTTCTTAACTGATAGTCTGTACTTGTTTAGGTGTTAGCTAAAAGTATCATTGAGTTGCCTCCCTTAAACTTAAATCATTTATTGCTCATCTTTAGTGGTGCGGATTAAACCTATACCCGATATAAAAAATACTATCCCTAATACTGCCCATACTATGATCACCCTAGTTTCACCTGTATTCTGCATAAAACTAACTGCAGAATAAATTAGTGCAACAATTCCCAAAATGGTTAACAATGTCCCGAAGATTCTTTTTACGTTCATAATTCTTTTTTTTTCAATTGTAAACAAAAAACTTGCCATTGTTTCGTACCGGTTGGAATAAAATTAATAATAAGTTTATTAATGTATAAACCTGTAACAAAAAAAGCCACCGCAACGGATGGCTTTTTTGTATATTAAAATGGTTAAGGTTAATTGAAACTTATTTTTAAACTTTTAGAAATACCAGAACCAGACAGATTTAATATATAAGTTCCAGTAATAGGTCTATTTTTTATTTGCAGTTGATAAACATTTTTTCCGGCTTGTACAGCGATGGATTCTGTAAAAACTGTTTTTCCGCTCAAGTCATAAATTGTAGCTATAACCTTATCCCCGATGTAATTTTTTAAATTAACATTTACAACATCGGTAGTTGGATTTGGAAATACACTTATCTCGGTGTCATTCAAATTAAAACTTACTGCTTTTGTTCCTACAATGGTGGAAGTACCATCTTTGTCAACTTGCGTTAACCGATAATAATTAGTGCCGTTTGTTGGTGTGTTATCGATGGTAGAATATGTATGTTTTTCTTGAGAAGTCCCATTGCCATCAATTTTTGTCAAAAAGGTAAAGATGGTTCCGTCAGAAGATTTTTCAACTATGAAATAATCATTGTTCAATTCAGAAATGGTACTCCATTCTATTTTTGATTTATTTCCGTAAGCTTTAGCCGAAAAATTAACCATGCTAACTGGCATAACTCCAAATTCGTAAGCTCCAATATCTGTCAATCCGTCTGTAACATCTTCATTGTACGGAGCTACCAAATTAGTTCCCATATTTATTGCAGCTAATGCAGTAGCTTTTAAACGATAGTTGCCACCGGAGGCATTAACAAACAAATCATCTAGTACGGTTCCGCTAGCGTTTGTTATATTATTCTTTTTGTCGGAAAATGTCATTGTTGAGCCAAAAGGCGCATTACAAATGTTGTTATAAAGCTTTACCGAACTGTGTCCACTAGTTCCAGAGGCATCACCTATGGAGTTTTTTCCGACTTCGCGAGAAAGTGCCACGTTGTTGTACACTTTTAATTGTTGTAATCTGTTTAACAAAATAGGAAGTGTAATATTATAAATTACATTGTGATCAATAATGTAACGCCCAAGTAAACCATCAGCGCCGTTATCAAAACTTCCAAAATCTAAGTATATTCCGCATTTGTCTGTGCCTATCATAGCATCTTGCAATGTATTGTAAATGGTATTATGATCTATACGTGCCCAGCGACCTTCTTGAACTGCCATATCTATGGCTCCACTATCTCCACTTCGACGCATACAATTGTAAATTTCGTTGTGGTGTATTCTAGCTACCCCTTCCACGTTAGGGTCATCGTTTACCCAACTGCGGATGTAGATAGCCATAATTGGAGTATTGTAAATTTTGCAGTTAGCAATTTCAGTGTTAACTGATATGTAACCATTATTAATCGCCCCAGCATTCGAGCAAAAATAATTGGCATCTGCTACTTCGCAGTTTAATACTTTATTTCCAAAACCTTGAATACTGATTGCCGAAGCTGCAGAAAATTGCAGTTTACAGTTTCGCATTGTATTATTACGGCCTGCTAATATAAACCCTGTCCAGCCAGCATGTTGCATTTGATAATCTCCCGACATATCTACAAGGTGTGAAACATATTTGGCATTAATATTTTCAATTAAATTATTTTGTGACAATTCATAAATTACTTCTTTTGCACTTGAAGGGAAAGCTGAAGCTATACTAGAATTTAACTGGTCTGTAGTAGTGATGGCACAGGCAAACAAATTAAAATTACGTATAGTTATGTTAGATTTTTGTTTGTTAGCACCAATAGTAGTAAAAGCAAATTGACGAGTTTTAAATTCAATCAGATTTGCATCCATTTCGATGGGGCTTGGTGGAGTACCATTGGGTGTTTTAACATAAAGGTTTGAACCATCCCTCCACCATTCGCCGTTATCCAAAACAGAATTGATACCACCAGCTGCGGCTACACCTGCAGCTGTCGGATTGAACAGAAAATATTCGGTCTCATCGCCAACGCCCCAAGGATTATTTGTGAGTATTGGAGTGGTACCATAATCAAACGAGATTTTTCCGGGTGATGTAGATATAACAGTGTAGGTACGTCCTTGGCCATCTTTATCTTTTCGTGCTAAATTTACCCAGATCTTTGCTCCGACCCATAAATTATTAGGTTCATTAAAGTCGTTATCCAATAACGTAACGATATTTCCGGATGCTGTGGCACCATTTGCAATTGCGTTACTTGGTTTAATGATGTCTGTAGAAGTTTGATTAGGCCATCTTACCAGTTCTAACATTTTAGAATCACAAAAAACTTGGTTAGATCCAAATCTGGCGTCAATATTACCCGTAACGGTACTTACGAAAGTAGTCCCTGAAAATAATGACCAATTGGTGATTAAATCAGTGCCATTAATGGTAACTATTTCATTGAGATAACCTTGGAATGTTACGCCATTTGAAATCATATTAACCCTTTCGCGATAAACCCCAGCCCTTACATTTATAATATCGCCGGCAATAGCAACACTTGAAGCTTTTTGAATCGTAAGAAACGGAGCAGCAAGTGACAATCCATTGTTGGAAACGTCATTACCGTCTTTTGCTACATAATAATCAGTTGCGAAAAGTTTGGTGATTATTAACGTTGATAGAGTTAATAATGATATTGTGCTTTTTAGGATTTTTTTCATTTTTATAAATTTTATAATAAGGTACGTTGAATGAACGGGGTTAGTTTCGTAGGAATCATAATTTTTCTGTTACAATTATAGCAATTATTTAAGAGCTTGATAAACCATAGCCCTAAATCTTTTGTTAATATCAGGATTTGGGAATGGGTTGGCATTGGTGTAAATCAAAAATATTAGATTTTCTTTTGGATCTATTTTATAATCTGTAGAATACATACCTCCCCATCCATAGGTACCTACCGACCCACTAATTTTTGCACTTCCTTTTTCTGTGGTTACCTCAAAACCCAGTCCAAATTTGTTTTCTGTATCCCATACATCTTTTTCACCGATTTGATTAATGGTCATTAAATCAATTGTCTTTCTTCCTAAAATTTGGTTGCCGTTAAAAGTTCCTCCATTTAATAGCATCTGGCAAAATTTGGCGTAATCTTCTATAGGTCCAACCAATCCTGCACCGCCTGCAAAATAAGCTTTGGCACCCGAATATGGATAAGTTTGGTTTGCAATATTTTTAGATAGATACAATGGAGCAGTTATACTGTCTTTACCATATAATTTCACTAATCTGTTCACTTTATTTTCTGGCAAATAAAAATAGGTGTCGTCCATCCCCAAAGGCATAAAAATTTTCGCCTTAAAATATTTGTCCAATGGCATACCCGACAGTACTTCAACCAAATAACCCAGTACATCAGTATTCAAACCATAGGTAAAAGCTTCGCCCGGATTATGGCTTATGGGTAATTTTGCCAACCTCTTTACTACGCTGCCAATAGTTTCATTCTCCAAAGAATTTACACCAGGTATTTTAGCCTTAGCATAAATCTTATTGCCGTAGGGAATACCTGAAGTATGGCTTAACAAATCCCTGATTGTAATTTCTCTTTTTGCAGGCTTAGTGGTATAGCTAGAGTCTTTATCGATAATGTTGGCTATAACTTGAGGATTTTTGAATTCTGGGATGTAGTTAGAGATTGGGTCGTCTAACAAAAACTTACCTTCTTCGTACATCATCATTAATGCAACGCTAGTTATGGCTTTTGTTTGAGAAGCAATTCTAAAAATATCATTACTTTTTAAAGCTTGCTTTTTTTCGATATTGCTGTAACCATAGGTTTTGTAATGAACAATTTGGCCGTTTTTTGCAATGAAGGTAACTGCGTTGGGCATGGTATTGTCCATCGTATATTTATTTAGCATAGAATCTATCCGAGACAATCTAGAAGAAGAAAATCCCACATTTTCTGGAGTTATAGCGACTGAAAATTTTTGAGGCTTTGTATTTTGTGCTATTCCAAAATTGAAAGTTGCTATATTAATTGTACACAATATTAATGCAAGAAATCGTGGTTTTTTCATTTTAATTGAAATGGATTGAGTTGTAATTATTGGTATTGGTTGTGCAAAACTATAATAATTATGCTTATATTTAAAAACTTATAACCTGTGTTTCCAAAGCCTATTTATAGGTAAACCAAAACCACGTCTCTATTATGTTTGTCCCATTTAAATATTACCTAAAAACATTTATTTACATTTTTATAATCGTAGGAGTTGGTAAGGCGCAAGTAAATGTGAGTACCCAACATAACGACAATAACAGAACAGGCTGGTACAAAAATGAAACCGTTCTAAATCACAAGAACGTAAAACCCGGCTTATTTGGAAAACTATTTTCAAGAGAAGTAGATGACCAAATTTATGCACAACCCTTAGTGATTTTTGGGGTGAATTTGCCGAACGTAGGCAAAAAAAACTTACTAATTGTAGCAACCGTTAATAACACGGTTTATGCTTTTGATGCCGATACTGCAAAAACAACAGCTCCCTATTGGCAGATCAACCTTTCTCCCATTGGTTCAAGGGCTATAAAAAACACGGATATGACGGGAGCTTGTGGTGGTGGCTATCAAGATTTTTCCGGAAATATGGGTATCGTGGGTACCCCAGTAGTTGATAGTACGAGTAATACGCTTTACGTAGTTGTAAGATATGTGAGAAACAATATTTATTCTCAGGATTTAGTTGCAATCGATATTACAACAGGCATACAAAAAACCAATAGCCCAAAAAGAATTACAGCTACCGTAAAAGGTTACGGAGATGGCAACAGAGGTGGAATAATCACTTTTGATGCTCGCAAGCAAAATCAAAGATGTGGATTGTTGCTGTTAAATGGTGTAATTTATATTACTTGGGCTTCCCATTGCGATTGGGGACCATATCATGGTTGGATTTTGGGTTATGATAAAAATGACCTTAGTCAAAAAATAGTTTATAACAATACACCCGAAGGATACAATGGTGGTATATGGATGTCTGGCGCTGGCCCTGCAGCGGATGAAAACGGGAATATATATGTATCTGTAGGTAATGGATCCGTTGGGCGGAACGGCAACCCGTCAGATGTTATTAATAGATCTGAAAGTGCATTAAAACTTACTCCAAATGCAACTACGCTAAATGTTGCCAGTTTTTTTACCCCGAAAAATTATCTTGAATTGGAAGCTGCGGATTTGGATTTCGGCGTTACCCAAATTATGTTGATTCCTGGCACCAACCAAGCTATCACGGGCTGTAAGGATGGGCGAATTTATCTCTTAAACAGGGATAATATGGGCGGTTACAATTCCCAAAGCAACAGAGTGGTACAGACCATAACATTGGCTAGCAATGCTACCTTGCGTTCGTCCTTTGGTTATTACAGGGGACAAAACAAAGAGTACGTTTATTCATGGTCCGAAAATGCATTGTTAAAGTCCTTTCCGTACAGCCGCACCCTCAATAAATTTGATTTGGCCAACACGATATCAAGCGGTGTACAGGGCCCAACAGGAAGTAGCGGTGCTGTACTGTCCGTTTCTTCAAATGCATCTGTAGATTCAACTGCCATACTTTGGGCCAGTTATGCTGCCAATGGCGATGCCATACACAGCGTAAGGCCGGGCATATTAAGAGCGTTTGATGCCAACAACGTAACTCGTGAAATATGGAATTCCTCGCAAAACAAGGCCGATAGTGTGGATACTTACGCAAAGTTCAACTGCCCTACCGTTGCCAATGGCAAGGTTTACTTAGCTACTTTTTCCAAAAAAGTATTAGTTTACGGGCTGGTAAAAGGTTCGGTTATAGATACTTGTAACACGCCTAACATTGGCCTTGGGAAAACCGCTAGTGCCACTTCATACACAGCCAACAATGCGCCTTCAAGGATCAGCGACGGCGATTATGCTACCGCATGGATCAACCAAGACAATGCAAATCAGTATGTTTCCTTAGACCTTGGTATGCGTTATAACCTTTGCAGGATAGCTATACACTGGCAAAACCCCATAAGCAGAGATTTTGCATTACAGGTAAGCGATGACAGTTTCGCTTGGCGAACCTTATCAGATATAAAATCCAATTCAGATCTTTCAAACTATTTCATATCTAATACTACTACGGCTCGTTACATAAGAATGCTGGCTAGGTCTGTACCTACCCAAAATAATTTCGCCCTTACCGAGTTGGAAGCTTATGGTACAGTAAGTGCACAACAATGCCCTACACCCGACGGCATTTATACCAATAATGTTTTTGAAAATATCGCAAAAATAAATTGGCAAAAAAATGGAGCCTCCAGTTTCAAGGTAAGGTACAAAACGGTATCAGCCATCAGCTGGTCTGAGTATGCTACTGGCGACGTGCAGGAACTTAATATTGATGCCCTTACATGTGGGACAGATTACCTATATCAGGTAAAAGCGGTATGCCAAATTGGTCAGGAAAGTCTGTATTCGGCTTCTAAAGGTTTTTCTACCCTAAGCTGTAATTCTAATTGCGGCTTGTTGCCCACCCGATTTAATACGCAAGACATTGGACCCGTTAAGACGGCGGGCCGGGCTTGTTTCAGCAACGAAATATTTTCGGTTTCGGGTGGTGGTTATGATAGCGATGGGAGGATTGAAGGAGCCAGAAAAGATGCAATCCGTTATACTTATAAAACTTTTGTTGGGGATGGGGAGATAATATGTAGAGTGACTTATGTTTATCCACAAAACAATTGGAGCAGGTGTGGATTGATGTTTAGAGAGAGCCTGACGGATGATTCGAGAAACGTATTTCTTTCGCTAAGCGCTGGAAACGGAGCTTGTTTACAAAACAGATCTTCAACCGGAGTGCTTACAACTACTACAACCAAGAATGTTGGCACCTACCCATTATGGTTAAAGTTGGTTAAAATGGGAACTACTTATACGGCATACACATCTCCGGATGGTATAAAATATACCCCATTTTCTACCACTCCACTGACTATAGATTTCGGTTCTGACGCAACTCCTATCTATGCCGGAATAGCCGTAACTTCTAACAGTCAATTTTCCGCAACTAATACTGTTGACAATTTTAGTGTCACGGAGGGTACCCTACCATTGAAGTTATTGAGCTTTGCAGCAAACCTTTCCCTAAAGAATACAGTTAACTTGAAGTGGGTAACCACTTTAGAAAACGGTGTTAAAAGTTTTACCATTGAAACCAGTAAAGACGGCTTTACCTATACCGATATTTATACAACCGAAGCAACTAATGGTGGAGATTTTACAAAAGTTTATAAATACGAGGATAAACTGGCCACTTTTGGTTCTAATTATTACCGTTTGAGAATGACGGATTTGGATGGAACTACTACCTTTTCTGCCTTAGCTAGTATCAATTTAGGTAAAGAAGATGTTCCAACATTATCACCAAATCCTGCTAACGGCTATGTAAATGTTGGACAAGGCAGCGAAAAAATTACTATGGTTATAATTAGAGATGTATTGGGAAGGGAATTACTGGCGCACAATAATTTAAAGAAAGCTAGCCGCATTGTTTTACCAGTTTCTGGCTTGGCCAACGGAATGTACATTGTAGAAATCAAAACCCCAACCAGAGAATATATTGAAAAGTTGATAATTAAGAATTAAAGGTTAATACCTAATTCTTCCAGTGAAAGGTCTTGATCATCTGATCGAGATCTTTTCTCAAAAAATTGATCACTGGCAAAACCGAATCTATTTTTGGTGCCTCATTAAAATATAATGCGCCCCTCAAATAGTTTTTGTTGCTATCGGTTAGGTAAAATTGTGCGGCTGATGCGGTATTCCCTTCAATGGTATAAAAAACGCCATAAACTTCTTTCTCTGGTAAGTTAATAATTCCCTCATCTATTCCAGTGGCTTTTACGGTGTGTTTATAAGCTAGCTTGCGGCTGTCTTCCATTAAAATGTCAAATTCTTTTCGGGTAGTGATGGGATAATAACTGATATGCAAGCGGGCATTAAAAGTGGGAAACGTTAGGTTGTACCAGTTGGGTTGGCTGCTATCTGTACTATCTGGATACATATTCGCATAAACAGGAAAATCAAAAGTATAAGGGCTTTGGCTAACAAAGTGTTTGTATTTTTTTGACGGAAACTCTATACGATTATAAGCTGTTGGTTTAGGCGTGTATTCTGGATTATTGCAAGCCAATGCCCACAATGACAGCATAAAAATAGGAGCTGTGCCTTTCATACTAAGGGGTGTTCCAAATTTCCCAAGATTTTTCTGCCTGTAACACCAACATTTCGTAACCGTTTTTTGTAGTTGCCCCTTGCTCTTTCCCTTTGCGCAAAAATGTGGTTTCTTCTGGATTGTAAATCAAATCATACAAAAGATGTTTAGAAGTTAAATACTGATAAGGGATTAAAGGGCAGCTTTCCACATCTGGGAATGTGCCCAAAGGAGTTGTGTTAATAATGAGATGATATTCTGATAAAAGTTTTTTTGTCACTTCTGAATAAGCTATCATCTCGTGATGATGTTGCCTGGAAACAATCGTAAAGTCAATATCTAGCTTCTTAAGCACATATTTTACAGCTCTTGTTGCACCACCATTTCCTAAAATGAGTGCTTTTTTATGGTGCTTTTTTAATAAGGGTTTAAGCGATTCCTGAAAACCGAAAGCATCTGTATTATGTCCTTCCAAAAAAGGTTGGTTAGCATGCGTAGTAATCAACTCACCATCAAACAAACCGCTAAGAGAATTTGGGTAGGTAATTTTTATACAGTTTACCGCATCAATTATTTTTGATGTTGGACTAATCTTATCTAAAAAATAATGTACTCCGATTTTATGTGGTATGGTGACATTCAACCCACAAAGTTCAGGATTATTTTTAAGCAGTTTAGAAAGTTCGTTAATGTTTTGGATGGGAAAAGAGACGTACTCACAGTCTTCAATTCCTTCTTTTTCAAACTTATCCGTAAAATATTTTTGGGAAAAGGAATGTCCTAACGGATATCCTATCAAACCATACTTTTTCATCAGCAATTATTGAAATTAAAAGTTTTTTATATAGGTAAATTTAAAAAGTGATTAAAAGTATCCCCACGTAAACCTAAACGAATGGTTTCTAATGGAATCACTTCTGCCGGTGCAATGTTGCCTAGGTTTACATTTGTGCCTATCAATTCTATGAACCAAACTTGTTGTGCTTTTTGGGGAGCTTCCCAAATAATGGTTTCTTCTGGTATTTGTGTTAAAATTTCATCTACCAAACCTTGCCTTACTTCGCCAGAATCACGGTAAATCCCCACATTTCCACCCTC
>ENA-OFCE01000448-OFCE01000448.1-metagenomes-genome-assembly--contig:-NODE-448-length-27035-cov-6.916197_pt1 | contig 27035 bp, 7 predicted proteins | sample MGYA00153388_OFCE01 | MGnify analysis MGYA00153388 | reverse complement strand
TTCCGCTGTTTCCATTTCCGTTTCCACCATTACTGCTACCGTTATTTCCGCTATCCCCATTGCTGCTGCCCTGGCCGTTGCCTCCCCCATTGTTTCCTTTGTCGCTGCTTTCCGACATACTCTCATCCTTCTTGGCCAGCAGCATGCTTCCCATGAACCTGGGGTCACTGGAAGCCAGCTTTGTGTTCATAAGGCTCTTGGTATAGCTGCTGAAGCTATTGCCTTTCTTACTACCTCCCTCGACCTTGAAGTCGTTGCCCTTGCCCTTGTCATGGTCCAGATCGCTGTCCTTATCCTTGTTCCAGCCGGGGAATTCCGCTGGGTCCTCGACTCTTTCCCCATCGGTCACCGGAGGTTTTACCACCGGGTACTGACTGTAGGTTCTCCATAGGCGGTTTCCTTCTCCATCGTAGCCATAGGTAAATACCTTTCCGTTATGTTCCACCACTTCTTCCAGTTGGTCTGTATAGTCGTAGTAGTAGAAATCCGTCACAGGCTTCCCATCGTCAGAGAGTATCCGCTGGGTACGGTTGCCGTTCGGGTCGTATTTGTAGCTGCGGCGCACTTCCCCGTTTTCGGATTCGGTGACCATCCGGTTGGCTTCGTTGTAGCTGTAAGTGTAGGTTTTGGTAGTTCCGTCCTCGGCGACGGTCTTCTGGTCGACGTTTCCTGCTGCGTCATAGTGGTAGATGTATTCTGCAGCATTGTCCCCAGTCTCCACCATACTCTTTACGGTGTTGTTTTTGTAGTAGGTGTATTCCCTACGGTAGTGCTTATCCTCTTTCCAGATCTCCTCCAGGGTTTTGTTGCCTGCCCCGTCATACTCATAAGCGATCCTCTCAACGATGCTGCCGTCTTCCTTTTTACTGCTGAGCTCTTTGATCCGGTTGGCTACATCATAGTCGAAGGTGGTGGTGATGCCGTTAGGGAGTTTTATGGTCTTTTTCCTTCCGGCTTCATCATAGGTATAGGTGGTAATCCTTCCTTCCCTGTCGGTGATAGTAACCAGCCGGTCGTTTTCATCGTAACCGTAGGTAACATATTTTCCGTCCGGGTAGATCACCTTTGACTTCCTGCCCTTTTGGTCATACTCAAACTTAACTTTCTCGTCGGCAGGGTCAACGGTTTGGGTTAACCTTCCCATGCTGTCATAAGCGTATTCCGTTACCCCGTTCTTGTCTGCCATGGCGATTTTCCGGTTCAGGTTGTCGTACTGGTACTCTACAGTAGTATCGTCCGGATACTTTACGGTTTCCAACCGGTTAAATTTGTCATAAATATAGTCGATGGCATTCCCATCGGGCTTAATGATCTTATCCACCTGTCCCGTAAGGGTGTACTCAAATTTTTTCACCTCACCCAGCGGATTGATGAACTTTTCCAGATACCCTGCTTTTGTATAGGTATAGGTGCTGATGTTGTTGCGGGCATCCGTCATGGTTTTCAGTTTGCCGTCATCATAGTAGGTATAGCTGGTTTTGTTTCCTTCCGCATCCTTTACCCATTCCAAAAGGTTCCGATTATTATAGCCATAGTTTGTGGTATTGCCGTTGCCGTCGGTTACGGCATCAATATTCCCCGAAATATCATAATGGTAGCCTTTGCTGCCGTTTACACTGTCCACGGTTCCTATGAGCCGGTTGAGTGGATCGTAACTGTAGCTGATGAGATTTTTGGATGGCGTCAGCATAGTGGCCACATTGTTATTCCCATCATAGGTATAACGGGTTTCCCTGCCCAATGGGTCCAGGGTCTTCTCCAGGTTATTGGCAGGGTCGTAGCTGTAGGCGTATTTCAGGTTTCCAGGCTTCACCACCGTGTCAATATTTCCTGTCGGGTCATAATGGATTTCGGTCACTTTCTGCTCCGGATCCAGTATGCTTGTAATCCTGCCCAGGTCATCGTAGCTGTAGGTTACCGTATTGCCGTCGGGGGTGGTTTTGCGGGTCAGGTTCCCGGCAATATCATAGGTATAGCTTGTACTATGCCCTTGCTGGTTGACTTCCTTCAGCAGCCGGTGCATGGTATCATATGCAAAATCCGTATAGCTTCCGGCATTGTCGTACTTCCTGTCAATGTCTCCGGTGACGGTATTATATACAAAGTTTCTGGTATAGCCCCCCGGCTCTGTGATGCCGGTTACCCTGTGTGCCGCGTCATACTTGTATTCCGTCATCCTGCTTTCCTGATCGATGAGCTTCCAAAGATCTCCGTTGGGGTAATATTCCCTTTGGGTAAAATTGCTTAAAGAGTCGTAGGTATACTCTACCTGGTCCCTGGCCGTATAGGTGTATTGGGTCCAAACACCTCTTGGGTCCTTTACGGAATCCAAACGCCCCATAGTGTCATAGGTGTACGTAGTAGTTTCTTTCAGAGCATTGGTCACAGTCTCTATTTTGTTTAATTCATTGTAAGTGTACTCTGTACGGTTATTCCCGGCATCTGTTACCGCTTTCAGCAAGCCTCCGGGATAATAGTCGTAGTTTGTAGTGTACTCTCTTTCATTGGTCACCGTTTTCAGCTTGTTTAACGCGTTATAGGTGTATTTCTTGCTGTAGCCCCTGGCATTGATAGTCTCGCTAAGGAGATTGTTTTTATCGTAATAGTATTCCGTCTTGTTATTAAGGGGGTCCATGACCTTCCACAGGTTGCCGGAGCCATCATATTCATAGGTGTAGGTTCTGTCTCCCGGCTTTGTCACCGAGGTCACCTGGTTGCCTCCATTGTAATCATAGTGAGTCACATTGCTCTCCGCATCTACAATGTCACGCACACGCCCCCTTGGATCATAACTGTAGCGAGTCACATAGCTGTCAAAGCCGGTTACGGCCTCGATCTGATTTTTTGCATTATAGGTGAAGCTTTTGCTTCTGCCCAGGGTGTCGGTAATGCTGGTGACACGCCCCATGGAGTCAAAGTTGTAATCGGTACGGTTGCCTACCGAGTCGTAGAGAAGATCGGGTGCACCTAAGAGGTTATAGGAAATATTGTGTGTAACACTCGCCCTGTCCTTGTACTCCTTCACACGGTTTAACTGGTCGTATTGGTATTCCACTGTTTCCAGGTTCGGATACTGAATGGATTTTAAGGTATTGTCCTCGTTATATGCGTATACCGTTTCTTCCTGTCGGTCGTTCCATGTCTTCTTCACTCTTCCACGCTCATCATACTGGTAATAGATGAAGTTTCGGTTCGGGTCTTCCTTTTCCTTTAGCAGACCGGAAGGATAGTACCTGTAGGTATAGGTGGTGGATTCAGCCGGTACCTCCATCTTGTATAAGCGGTTTAATGCATCGTATTTGTAGAGGGTTTCATTATTTTTGCCGTCTACTGCTTTTTCCAGGTTGCCTTCCTTATCATACTGATAGCTGCTGGTCTTGTTGCCTGGCAGCGTGACCTGGTCAACCTTGTTAATCTCGTTATATTTGTGGGTGGTGACAAGGCCGTCTTCATCCTTTACCGTCCGGAGATTGCCATTGGCATCGTAGGCATATTCCACTGTATACCTTACATTGGGTGTCGGTGCAGTAAATGCGAAAGCTCTGGCGCTCGCTGCCAGCCCCTGGGCTGTGCTTGCCTTTGTTTCGTCATAGAAGGACTCCACACGTGTCTGGAGACTTCCATCTGGATAATAGTTATAGTCAAAGATCTTCTGTTGGGCGTCCTTCACCCTTTTAATCCTGCCGGAAGCGAAATATTCGTATTCACTCACCTGTTGACCGGGCTGAACCAGCTTTTCCAGTTGGTAAAGGTTGTTCAATTCGTACTTTGTAACGTTTTGCAGTGCATCTCTTTCCTCCAGCAAATGGCCCATACGGTCAAATCGCATGGATTTAATGGATCCCTGGGGACCAATGATGGAGTCGATCTTATTCACCTTGTAGTCATACCCATACAGAATCCAGTCATTGTCTACTTCGTTGACTCTCTGGACATTTCCCAGTTCATCATATTGGTAGGTGATAGCAGCTTGTTGCTGTCCGGGTTGATAAACTCTTGCTAACAGGTTTATGTTGTTATACTCGTACCGTGAAACATTTCCGTCCTGATTCTTCACACTCTGGGTATTCCCGCTAGGGTCATGCGTATAGCGGATGTTTTGGAGGTAAGGATCAAAAATATCCTTTAGCAACCCGTTTTTATAATAATCGTAGGTCGTAGCAGGTGTTCCTCCAGCTTCCGGTATCTGACGGTTGGTGGACTCCGATTTCAGTTGTCCATTTTTATCGTAGCTGTAGGAGACCAGTCTTGCACCCGGCTTCAGTACATTCAGAACCTGGCCGTTTTTGTTATAGGTATAGCGTGTAGGATTTTTAACGGCATCCTCTGTCAGGATGGTCCTGCCCAACCGATCGTAATAATAGCCGGTCTCATTGCCATTAATGTCTCTCGTGACCTGTTTATTAGGATATTGACTATTATCAATGGTTACAGTGACCTTGTCCGGGTCTTCCACCCTGGACAGCAGCCCCTGGGCCGTAAAGGCGTAGTTTGTCCTTACTTCCTTGACCTGCCCGTTTTCCTCCGTATACCGCTTTACCGCCTGCAAATGGTTGTTACCGTCATACTCCAGAATAGTTTCATTTCCTTCAAAGTCGGTAATCTTCTTTGGCAAATATCCGTCCTTATACTCATAAGACATGGATTTTACGCCAACCATGCGGTAATTGAGCAGATTCCCCTTCTCATTATAGGTATAAACATGATCCTGCCCACGGCGGTCGGTAAAGGTTTTGGTATTGGCATCATACCAGTATTGTTCACTGAGGGAATCGGGGTACAGCTTTTTGGTCAGCCAGCCATTTTGGTTATAATGGTACTCATAGGGATAATCCTTAGCATCCGTGAGTGACGTTTTTCCTGCAGCATAAGACAGGGTAATGGTATTCAGCTCACCATCCTTTTGGGTCAAAACTCTGCCCTTTGCATCATAGCTATTGATGAAAAGGGTGTTTGACTCCGGCAAAGTAACGGTAGTCAGTCTGTTATCCTGTTGATATGCATAGCTGGTGGAATTGCCTTCCCGGTCCGAAGATGTCTCCAAATGGTTGGAGCCTTCCTGATAGGTATAGTCAATATGGCTGTCATCGGGAAGGGTTACTCTTTTCAGGTTCCCTGGCCACTTTTCCGTTCCCTGATAGTATTCCAGCTTTACACTGCGCTGCAAGGAATCGGTAATGGATTTCTGCCAGTCGCTGCTGTCATAGGCAACATCGATTTTATTGGAGTCCCCATCCAAAATTCCTGTGAATAGCCCCTCTTCATTGAAGACATACCGGATGTTATTGCCCATCGTTACACGGTATCCACCCGTAAAGGTTTCCAATTCCTCATAGGTGACAGCCGTAGTTTCATAGCGTCCACTGTAGTTCTTCCTGTAATAGGTTCTACTTCCATCCCCACGGTTGAAACCAATGGTACCGTCCTCATAGAAGAACAGGTATTTGTTGAAGCTGTAGTCCCAACGGTCCCCCAGCGGGCTTTTTACATTCTCTGCCATGGAGTTGTAGCTTCGACTGAAAATCAAAGGATAATTGTACGTCTGGTAGCTGAATTCTTCTGCGCCCAAGGCAAAGTTCCCCGTATTGGGATTAATAAATTGCCCTGCCAATTCGGTACGTATGGGGTTAGGTCCCAGTGCTGCATCTCTCGTTTCCATCTCCGGTGTTACCTTTGAAGGCTGCTTGTAGTTATAGGGCTCCTCTTTCTCCGTCATGACGAAAAGCTTTTGCCCTACAATTAACTGGGGCGTATCCATTTTGTTCAATTTCTGGACATCCGTATATTGGTTACCGTCATCCAGATAGTGCTTGGCCAGCTTTCGCAACGTATCTCCAGGCTGTACTTCGCCCACTACAAATTTATCGGTGGCCAGGCTCTTTTCATAGTCCACTTCAAACCTCCCGGGAATGGGATCTCCACCGGGGACAGGAGGTTCCTTGGGCTCAATCCATTTCTCCATTTTGATGTCCATTTCGATCCAGTAGGCTTTGTCCACTTCCAGATCATATTTCGGAGTCTCGATGTCCCAGGAAGAAAAGTTTTCCTTAACTTCTTCCTGCTCAATTCCCGCAGGCATAAACCTGTACCTGACGGTAGCCTTATTCTTCTCGGCGCCGTCCCACTGTACCGTGTTCTTCGCATAGGCAACGCCATTGTCCAACGGCTTCTCCCGCTCCAGTACCAGTTCCAGTTCTCCGGTTGAAGGAGTTGGGCTGGGAGTTGGTGTCGGAGTGGGTGTAGGCGTTGGTATTGGCGTAGGTGTTGGTGTCGGTGCATTGGGGATATATACAATTTGGAGGAATGGCTGTTCACCATCTGCTCCGGAAGGCTTTTTGGGCCATGCATCTGACGAATCAAATTGGGCTATCGGAGAATATTCATCCTCCATTTTTAACACCATTTCAAAACTATTCTCATTACTATAATATGGAGTTCCATCGGGAGCTACATGACGATTCTCCTCTGCCCATGACTTCACCAATTCAACAATATTCCAATCGTAATATCCTGCTCCCTGGTCAATCTGCCGGGTTGCACTAGGCCCCTTCACTCCAGGCTGATTGCTCCATGTAATTTCATTAATCTCAATATGTGAATCCGCCCTGTAAACCAATGCATTTCTATTGCCCCCAGTATCCTCTGCATCAGTTTTATGTAAACGTAAAAGTGCTCCCGTAATCTGCGAGTTAGAATTAAGTTCCTGATCTTCAATTTGGAATTGAATAAAGGATCTGGTAATACCCCTCCATTCGGCATATCCGACATGAATTTCTTCCGCCTCATAGTAATTTTTTTCAGGATTTACCCCAGGAATTTCACTTCCATTCTTATCTCTGCCATCTTCCACAAAGGTATCCTTTGTAATTTCATATCCACTTACGTATATATCCGGGTCAATCCTTACAGGATACGCCCGGTTTGGGTCTGCAAGCCATTTTGCATCGGCAGTTAGTTTAACAGTATATCCATCCCCGCCCTCTTCAAGTCCAAGAGTTAGCTCCTTACTCACTTTTTTCTCACGGTCCACCATGAGAGGTGCAGAGATTACAAAAGTTATTTCTTCAGTTTTTTTATTCCTAACTATTATTTTTCCATCTTTAGCTTCTACAGCGGCATTACCCTCCACAGTAAGACGGTAATTAAAAATATGCTGTTCTATAAAATGATTCAGTACGATGTTTTCCTTTACTCTGGTATTATTAACCATATATTCGTACTGTATATCCTGGCCTTCCATCCCAAAGATTACCTGATTCTCTGCTGCCATCATATCGGACACATCAAAGTCTATGGGAGTAAGATCAACAGTTATATCATCCGTTTTAAAACTGGCCAAAGGCTTTTTATCTTTAATGCTAAAAGAAGCATCAAAGAGGCCCCGAGTGTTTTTGTAAAGAGTATTGCCTTTTGGGTCCTTGACAGCAACCAGCTGGTTATCAATCTCTTGCAGCTTTCCAGCGCTGTCTTTTACGTGGATCGGCTCGGTGAAGACCACTGCCGTACGGCTTCCATCGGTATTTTCGTACACCTTTCCATTTTCCCAGCGCTTCTCCAGCAGTTCCTTCTTATCCTTCCATTTTGCAAACTTCTCTTCCTTCTTCGCCAGTCCGGGCGGAATTTTTACCGGCTTTTTATTTAGCACTTCTTGTGCCGACTGTGGGGCTTTTTCTTTCTTTGGGGTAATTTCTTTAGGCGGATCTTTTTTTATTTTTCCGTTTTCGGTTTTGTGGGCTTCCAGAGGCTTTTGTGCTTGCGCATAGCCTGTTCCTGAAAACAGCTGTAAACAAAAAGCAATCAAAAGAAGTGTACTGATGGTTTTAAGCATTTGTCTCTTCATTCTCATTTCTCCTCACAATAAAGTTCACGTAGCACTCTCCAAAAATAAATTCAAATGTAGGTTCATATCCTTCCGAAGAAATGAGAAAATTTGTTCGTGCATGTGCCTTTCTGAAGCATGAGGAAAAGCTGGCACGCGCATAAAAAAATCTGCACCTGCGTTACCTACAGGAACAGATTCGCTATGATTTCTCTGTCTTCGGTAACCCGGCTATCATGGTCTCCTAAGAGGCTTTAGACCCGTGGCTTTGCGTCCGCAGCTTTCACTGCGTTTGCCTTTTCGGTTTTTATTTTGCAAAAATTGTCTAATATTGTAATACTACCAACTATTATGTAAATTGTCAATTATTACATTGTAATATTAAAATATTTTATAAAAGAACTAAAAAAGGCTTCGCGATGTATGATTATACAAGGCGAAGCCTCCCTCATTTACTAATTATCCCATCAATACTTCCACCTTATGGTGTCCTCCGCCCTGTTCCAACCGGATTTTCAATTCCGGAACCTCCTGCCCGTCTATGGTAACCTTTTTTATGCCCCGATTGACTCCCTGAGGGTTTTGTATGTCGATTTCATAGGTTGTACCCTCGTGTTTATAGATCACCGTATATCCGCACCAGCCCTTTGGGATACAGGGATCGATCACCAGATACTCTCCCCTCTTTTTCACGCCCAGGATGTGTTCGATACCTACCCGGTACATCCACCCGGCTGCTCCGGTATACCAGCTCCAACCTCCGCGCCCCGCATGAGGAGGTACAGCATAGACATCGGCTGCCATAACGTAAGGCTCCACCTTATACCGGTTATATTCAATGGGAGTTCGAGCGTGGTTAATGGGATTAATCATATTGAACAGCTCCCAGGCTCTGTCTCCCCTGCCCAGTTTGGCAAAAGCCAGGATAACCCAGGTGGCGGCATGGGTATACTGCCCGCCGTTTTCCCTTACCCCCGGCACATACCCCTTGATATATCCCGGGTGCAGATCACCCTTGTCAAAGGGAGGCGTAAGCAGCTTTATGATTCCTTCGCTGCTGTCAACCAGGTATCGTTCCACTGCATTTAACGCCTCTTCCACCCGGGCCGGTCTTCCCACTCCCGATATCACCGACCATGACTGGGAAATAGAGTCAATACTGCATTCACTGTTACGGGAAGAACCCAGGGGTGTTCCGTCATCAAAGTAAGCTCTCCTGTACCAGCTTCCATCCCAGGCATTTTTCTCTATGGCTTCCGCGATCTTGCGGCTCATATCCTCATACCTGCGGACCCGCTCCTTATCCTGCCTCTGTCGGCAGAGAGGGAGGAACTTTTGCAGGACAGTGTAGAGGAACCAGCCCAGCCAGACACTTTCACCCCTGCCCTTGTTGCCTACGGTATTCATGCCATCGTTCCAGTCACCGCAGCCCATGAGAGGAATTCCATGTTCTCCGAATCGCAGTCCCCTTTCAATAGCTCGTACGCAGTGCTCATAGACAGAACTGGTTTGGCTGGAAACCACGGGGACTTCATATCTTTCATCCTCATGTTCACCTAATATTGGACTTTCCAGATATCCCATCACTTCATCCAGAACTCCCCAGTCTCCGGTATTTTCAATATAGTCTGCCGTTACATAGGGCATCCACAGCAGGTCATCGGAATATTTGGTGCGTATCCCTTTTCCTGCCTCCTCGTGCCACCAATGCTGCACATCGCCTTCTATAAACTGGTGGGCGGCATGAATAAGAATCTGTCTTCGCGTAGCCGCTGGCCAGGTGTAGATGGCTGCCATAACATCCTGCAGTTGGTCTCTGAAGCCATAGGCTCCACCCGACTGATAGAAGGCGGATCGGGCCCACAACCGACAGGATATGACCTGGTACAGCAGCCAGCCATTGATCAGAAGATCCATGGAGGTATCCGGTGTCGAGACTTGAACCGTTTCCAGCATATCCTTCCAGTATTGTATGGATCGACCCAATTCCTCTTTCGCTCTCACCGCTACCTTGTACTTATTGGCTAAATCCGCCGCCTGCTTTCGGTCACTGCCCTGTCCCAAAAGGATTACAATCTCTTTTTCCTCTCCTCCTGCCATGGGAATGGGCACCTGTACCGCGATACAGGGATCATAGCCGGCTCCCAGCCGCCCTGACAATCCTTTTCTCTGCAGCGCTTGCGGTTTTTTTGTATTTCCCCCTGCTCCCAAAAATTCCAGCCGGTCCCCGGTATAGGAATAGTTTTTTTCAGAGGTAGCTACAAATACCACTCTTCCCGGAAAATCCGTGCTATAGCTGTTAGTGGCCAGCAAGGCATTGGCCTCCTCCAACCGCCCGGTAACAATATAGGGAGAAGTCAACTGCTCATGAACGCCCAGTACCGGCCGCATGTAATAGGTCAGGCTTAAACTCCTCTTTACAGTAGAAGTATTGGTCAGCTTAACGATACAAATCTTTACAGGGTCCTCCACTGCAGTAAACAAGGTAAGCTGCTGCTCCAAGCCGTTACTGCAATGCTCAAACCGGCTGTACCCGTGTCCATGCCGTACCGTATAGGCTCCCGGTTCCCGTACGGGCATGGGTGTGAGACTCCAGAAGTTCCCCTTTTCCTCATCCCGGATATAGAACACTTCCCCGTGGGGATCGGAGACCGGGTCATTGGACCAGGGCGTCAGCTTGTTTTCACGGCCATTTTCCGCCCAGGTATAGCCGGCCCCCACCTCGGACACATGGAAGCCGAAGCTGCGGTTAGATACTACATTGATCCAGGGTGTAGGTGTAGTGTTCCCCTCTCGGAGGGTAATGACATACTCTTTTCCATCGGCGCTGAAGCCTCCAAGTCCGTTGTAATACTTCAATTCGGTCGTAGAGTCCAGCTGGCATGTGGTAGCAGCTTTCTCTGAAACTTCTCCCGAATCCGGACTGACTGCAAGCTCCATCGCTTCCGGCAGAGGAATATCCCTTATGGATCTGGCAAGCTGCTGCATGACCGGACCCTCTCCTGCTTTAATAACCATACGGGTTACCGTGAAGAACAACGTTACATCCTCGGGAGGCATGTGCTTCGCATTGCGAATGAACACGCCGCTTCGTTGGTCAATGAGTTCTCTGGCATGGCTGGAAGAAACAACATCCCTTATGGCATCGTGCAACGGCTGCGTATAGCTGCTCTCCTGTTCCAACAGAATCACCAGATCCACCTGCAGCCCTTTGAGCCTCCAAAATTCGTGTGCTTTAACCATCCATGCCACCGTATCAATGTCGTCCTTTTCCTCAATCCGCACCAATAAAATGGGCAAATCACCGGACACACCATAAGACCATAGCCCCGACTGGCCCTTGATATTTTTTGTAATTGCTTCCTTCTGCCCTTTTCGCAGTTCATTGGTAAAAAGGATGTACGGTATCATATTGAGATAATTTTCAGTATCTTCTGCTTTTAATCCAATATATCTCGCTTCTACCTGGCTCCGGGTCCATGCCAGTTCAAAAGCCCGGTTGAAGGCTTTGGTATCCGAATATTTTCCAGCCAGCTCCAAGGCCTTGTTTCTGCTGTCGGCCACAGCCACCATGTAGTGTACTCTGGCGGTTCTGCCCGGTTCAATCCGCATGCGGCGGCGTAAGCTCATGACAGGGTCCAGTACGGCACCTTCACTATTGGATAAGGGTTGCCCTACATCCAATGCCCTGGGGTTTGTGATATCCCGATTTCGCCCGACAAACCGGAACCTGTCGGTTTCATACTGCGTTTCCGCCGTCGCTTCCCCTTCCACTGCCATGGTGTGCACGGTCCAAACGACCTTCTTCCCTTCCATTCTTGGGCGCCGGGAGGCGATAATACTGTTAAATTCTCTTATAAACTCTGTTCGAATGAATAGATTACTGAAAGCCGGATGGGCGATGTCTGCATCCGGGTTGGTCAATACCACCTCATAATAGCTGGTAACCTCCACCTCTCTGACGGACTGGCTCAGGTTGGTGATGGAAACCGTTCGAACTTCCCCATGGTCCTCCGGCGAAACCGTAATCTTCATTTTGGTCTCGATATTTCCGTCGCTCCGTAAAAACTCTGCCTTATCGGGAGAGAAAACGGCCTTGTATTTATCCGGCTGTACTCCTGAAGGTTCAAGGGCCGCAGACCAGACTTCATTGGAATTAAGGTTCTGGATAAATACAAAGATTCCTTGTTTTCTTTCTCGCAAATCACTATTCCACCGGCTAACAGCCATATCATGGTATTTGCTGTAGCCTAAGCCCCCATCCGTTACCATTACAGAGTAGCTGCCGTTGGAAAGTATATGGGCATTGGGTACGGGTGACTTGGGAAGTCCATACCTTCTCACTACATTTTCATTTTCCCAGTCCCGATCTACCCGCTTCAAATGGGGCACCTTATGCTCCTTGGTAAAGGTCACACGGGCAGGAATCTTTTCCTGCAGCAGCAGTTCCGCGGACCGGATGACGGGATCCGCGTGGAATCGCGTCTGCATGATATTATTGTTAAAGAAGTTGTCCAATGCAATAAAGCTCATTCCCTGGTGATGAGCCATAAAACTTCTGACGATGCTGAATTTCTCATCTTTCTTCAATCGTGCAGGCGTGTAATCCACTGCCTCATATAATCCATATATACCTTCCATCCCCTCATCTTCAAGCCGTCGAATGTTCTTTACAGCCGCCGCAGGGTCCACCAGAAGAGCTAGAACTGTAGCATAGGGTGCAATGACCACATCGTTTTCCAGTCCTCTTTTGAGTCCCAGTTCCGGAATTCCAAAAGCTCTGTACTGATAATTCAGGCTGATATCAAAGGCACTGTAGCCCGACTCGGAGACGCCCCAGGGTATGTTTCGATTCATTCCGTATTGAATCTGGTTTTTGACTACAAAAGCGTAAGTCTCGTCAAAAAGAGTATTGTGATAGTTCTTCATTACCAGAAGGGGCATAAGGTACTCAAACATGGTTCCGGTCCAGGATACCAGACCCTTGTACCGGTTTACCATGACAAGCTTCCTGCCCAGTCTTGCCCAATGCCTTGGACTTACTTCTCCTCTTGCCACGGCAATGTAGCTGGCCTGTCTTGCTTCCGAAGCCAGAAGATCATAGTACGACCGGGTTAAACGGCCTTCTTCCACATTAAACCCAATGGAGAATAGCTCCCGCCGCTCGTCAAACAATGGCTTAAACTTCATATTCTCTGCCACTTCATGGATACGGCGAATCAAATCTCCTATCTGCTCCCGAAGCTTTTCGCCTTTTTGCCCTGCAAGAGCCGCTTCCTCCTTCAAGGCCTTTACCATAGCAGCCAGTCTCGGCCCCCAGAAGCTTTCACTAAGCCTATTCGACTCTGCCAGCTTTTCCACCTCGGATTCAAGCCGGTCCAGAATGCTGTTCCATTCCTGTTTCTCTATCTTCCCTTTTTGAAGGAGCGCTTCCACATCCTCCGTGCCGATGCCGGTTCCCCTTTCCTTCAATTCCTCATTCGTGAGAAGCAGTACATCTTTTACACCCTGAACAAGGTTTATATCCAGCAGCGGCCTTTTCGCATATTCATTCAATGCCTGTTCCAGCAGCATGAGATAGCCGATAAAGTTTCCACTATCTACAGTAGATACATATCTCGGCCTTAGAACAGCCAGATTTGTAGTATCATACCAATTATACAGATGACCGCTCCACTTCTCCATTTTTTCGATGGTAGACAGAGTTTTATCAATTCGCTGCAGCATTTCCAGGGTACCGATATAGCCCATATCCCGGGCGGCAATGTACGCCAGCAGTAAAAAACCGATGTTGGTGGGCGATGTCCTGTGGGCTACCACCTTGGTTGGTTCTTCCTGAAAATTGTCAGGCGGCAGATAATGATCCTCTTCCCCTGCAAAATCCTCATAAAAAGCCCAGGTTTTCCTTGCCAGCAGCCGTAATCTCTGCAAATCCGCCGGGGGAAGAACCTCCACCTTTCTTTCATAAGGCTTGCTGATGCTATAGGCAATAGAAGGTGCCAATATCCAGGCAATACCTAGCAATAAAACAACAGGAAAACTCTCCGGTGCCTGGAAGAAGGCAAGCGCGGCAATTACAATCCCCAGAACCGGAGACACCCACATCTTCCTCCAAAAGCTCGCGGAATTGTTTTTCAAACTGGCTTCCATGTCGGCGGCTGTAACCCATTCCAGCATGTTTCTGCGAGTGAAAAAAACACGGCCCAGGGTTTTCAGGATGGCATTCAGCATCAGGTACGCCTGATAGGGTATGAAAACAATGAGGAGACCTGCCTGGTACAGCGCTCCTTTAAAACCGCCAATTACAGTGGAGTACCGTTTTTCCGGATAAAAGCGGAAATTGCCTGAAAGTACTGCATTCAGGACATACAGGATCACAGGCAATGCTGCCGTAAAAAGAGCCAATCCAAGCCAAACCAGACTGTTTCCGGGTAAAACGCTCACTCCCAACAGAATCAGCAGCAGTAAGGCAGGATTCATAAGGCTTCGACGCAGGTTATCAAAGATTTTCCACCGGGATACGGCAGGCAGCGGATTCCGTATCCTTTCTCCGGCCCTGTTCCGAAGGGTAGCTCCCAGCCAGGGAAGCAGCTGCCAGTCTCCGCGTACCCAACGGTGAAGCCGCATGGAGGCGGAATTGTATCGGGCAGGATATCCGTCCACCATTTCTATGTCGGTAACCAATCCTGTGCGTACATAGCTTCCTTCCAGCAGGTCATGGCTTAATACGGTATTATCGGGTATGGCATTTCCCAACACATTTTCAAAAACCTCCAGGTCATAGATTCCCTTACCGGTAAATATTCCCTCGCCGAACAGGTCCTGATAAATGTCTGAAACTGCCGTCGTATAGGGATCAATCCCTCCTTGTCCTGCAAATATGCGTGTATAGGGAGTGCTATTGGCGCTGGTTATACTGATGCTCACCCTTGGCTGCAGGAGGCCATAGCCTTGGGTAACAATCCCTTTTCTTTGGTCCACAACAGCTCTGTTCAGAGGATGCATCATGGTTCCTACCAGCTTTCTTGCAGCTCCCATGGGCAGGTTTGTGTCAGCATCCAGCGTAATTATATATTTTATCTTTGGTATTTTTGTTATATCTCCACGGATTATGTTATAGCTGGTATCTTTCCTTCCTTGAAGGAGTTGATTAAACTCTGCGATGGCCCCTCGTTTTCGCTCCCAGCCCATCCATTTTCCCTGTCTCTCACTGAACTGCCTGTAGCGGTGAAAATAAAAGAAGCGGTTCACGCCCTCTCCAGCATAGGTTTTGTTTAACCTTTCCAGTTCTTCCTGCGCCGCTTTACTGATCTTTTCATCCTCCGGAAGAATTTTCTTATCTGCATCCTTGAAGTCACCAACCAGGGCAAAGTATATATTTTTATCCTTATTGGCCAGATAAACACTCTCAATCTGAGCCATCAAGTCTCTGGCCCTTTTTTCGTTAGGCAGGAGAGTGGGCACGATTACCATGGTTGCAGCCTCTTCCGGTATCCCCTCCCTTAATTCCATCTTCGGAAGGAGGGTAGGTTTTAAACAATGGCTGAGTATGGTGTTTATCAAGGAAACCGCAATATCACTGGCCGGCAGCAGCACTGCCACTGCAACAAGCAGGAGGCGTACTGCTGAAACATACGCTTCCGCTCTCCCGCTGTAGCTTATAAAGCCTGCAGTAATGAGCAATGTAGCTAAAAGAATGGAACCAACGTACAGGGTTACGGGATATTTCTTGTACACCGGAACATGCCGATGCCTGAATCCCGCTTTCTCCTCCATTTGTCCGCGTCCCCTGTCCACAAGGTAATATCCTACATGCTTCATGGGCGAACCCGGATCTTTCAGTCCTTCTTCCTTCTGCGCACACTCCAAGGCTTTCCGGGCCACCTGTATCTCTGTAGTCTTATAGGTCCCGGCTAACTTTTGAATCGTATTTCTATAATAATCTCTGGACTCAAAGTCCATTTCCGGGTAGACTCCCGCCGGGTCTTCCCGAAGCAGTTGCTCTACATGGCTCAGTTCCTCAAACAACTCCGACCAGTTGGCAGCGGAAAGAAAGCGCAGACTGGTGAAGGCATTTCCGATGGATACCTGTCTTGATGCCTGGAGTTGATGGTCTGTCTCCGTGACTTTTTCCGTACTCCGGTTTTCTTCCGCCAGCACTCGATCCAGGTGGGCGATGACCTTTGCAATGTTGACACCCTTTCTTCTCAGCTTGTGGAGAAAATGCTCTACAAAGGCCGGACTCAGTGAGTTCCTGAGTCTTTCTTCCATTATCTGTACAAGGCGTTCTTCTCCCATATTCAGGTTATTGGCGATAAATTCCGCGGCATCGTCCGCCTGGTGCCAATCCTTCTGGGATTCCTCGATTTTGTCACAGATCTGGCGGATATCCTCCATAAGAGCTACTTTCAGCATAATGGACAAAGCCCATAGTTCGCTCATGGACAGCAGTGATTCAGACTGATAGGATTTTATAAAGTCCGTAAGAATCTTCTCATCCAGCGCCCCATCCGTATGGGAAACCAATTCCAGTGCAATGGCATATATCCTGGGATACCCCTTATAAACTCCATTTTTCAGAACCGGGAGTCCTGAAGGAAAGCCTTTGGAAAGATTGCGCCGAATGTCTTCGGCTTGCTCCTGGAGTACGTAGAAGTTATCCAAAAGCCATTCGGCAGCAGGCGCCGTGGGAAACATATTGTCAATATCCCTGTTGAGAGCATCGTATACTCCCGAAATGGATTTGAAGTTGTCATTCATTCTGGGCAGCAGCCACTGGTAGCTGTCTTTCCTTCTGCCCGTGATATGGCTTCTGGCAATTTCGGTGGCATGCCGCTGTAATTCGTTTCGTCCGAGGAGTGTATCCGTGACATCTATGTATTCGATCCGTTTCCTGAGCAGGATTGCTGTAAGCAATATGATAATAAGCCCTGCCGCCACCACTATTGCTGCTGTAACAATTAAATCCATTAAATCAATCACCTCATGCTATTTGGGATAGAAATTCATTGATTATCTTTCCCAAAATAAATAATAAAAATTATCGCTTTGCATAAAGTCTTTTAAAATATCTTTACAGGATTTAATTGTAGTGGGTAAAACAAAAAAAAAGAGGGTATCAAAGCTTTCATCGCTTTAATACTCCTTGGCTCTTAGGGATCATTATTGTAACTATAAAATGCAAAAGAGAAAGGGTCCGTCCACATTGTCTTCTTGGCTTCGACAATGCAAGTTGTCATTACTGACTACAACTCTATTGTAATCGATTTCCGTACCCCATGGGTAACAAAAAAATTACAAAAACAAGTTATTCCTTCACACTGCATATCACTGTAAAATCATTCTGGAGATACTGCTCAATGATCTGTACCGTCACATTTCCGTCGGGCCAGATCTCTTCAATGATTCGTATCACCTGATCCGGGCAAAAATAATAGTAAGTATCCTCTTTGCTGTTTGAGTTGCAATGCAAAAGGTTAAAACATAGATTTTTACGGGCCAGTTTTATAAACAGAGTCAGGGCACTTGCCAGGAACTCCTTGTTGTTTCCCAGGTTTAAGTTGAAAATACCGGAAGCATAGATTACATCAAAGGATTTCTCTGCAAAGGGGTTTTCTTTGAACAGGTCTGCACAGAGGAATTCCCCGGGAAGTCCTTTCTTTTTTGCCCGTTCAATCATCTCGGGAAGTACGTCAATGCCGGTATAATCCACACGGATTCCCTGGCTGTTGATATACTCCAGCAGGTTACCCAGGCCGCACCCGACATCAAGAATTCTTTTTCCTTCCAACGCTATGTTGGATACCAGCATATCGAACCGCATCTTCTGGGCTTCTTCGCTCTCCCAGCCCAGAACCGCATAGTCCTGGGAGGCATTTTTCATATTGTTTTCGTAGTAGGACTTTATAATATCAACTTTACGCATGATTTTCTCCTAATTTTCCTCTTAAATTTGCTGCCTTTATTCCTCAATCTGAATTCCAGCCATTCGCATCAGGTAGATGGCATTCCGTGTCTCCGACACGCCAGGTCGCAGTTTATAGTCAAACTGTATTTGATTGTCCTGGTAATACTCCCGGAAGTGGTAGTTTTTTATGCTTCCTCCACTTTCCTTCTCCAGCTCCGCCAGCTCCAGGTCATGGGTAGAAACCAGACCCACAGCGCCCTGACGGCTCAGCTCCCGGATCAGTACTTTTGCTCCGGTATGCCGGTCCCTGGAGTTTGTTCCCTTGAAAATCTCATCTAAAAGGAAGAATACCTGCCGTCCTTCCTTTGCAGCATGAAGGATCATTTTTATCCGAAGAAGCTCTGCATAGAAGGAAGATATGTTCTGCTCCAGATTGTCACTGGTCCTCATGCACGTGCAGATTTCCAAAATGGAGCATCGAAAGGCGGATGCGCATGCAGGGGCTCCAGCATAGGCCAGAATCAGATTAATCCCCACTGTCCGCAGCAGCGTACTCTTACCTGACATGTTTGATCCCGTTATCAATAGTATATCATGGGGTTTTATAATTTCAAAGTCATTGCATACCCTTTTCTCTCCCAGGAGAGGATGTCCCATGGCAGTTGCTCTGACTTGGGCCGCGTCCTCTGCAGCCACTTCCGGCACTGCCCAATCCGGGTGGTCATGGCCGATAATGGCCAAACTGCAAAGAGCCTCTACTTCACCGATGGTGTCAAACCACCTTTTTACCTCTTTACCCGATCGATCCTTCCAGGCTTCCAACGCGATCATGCATTGATAGTCCCACAGTGTCAGGATGTTAAAGAAGATGTGGAAAGCATTGTACCGGTTGGATATGGACTCCCACAGCTTTACCAGCTTGTTTACCTGTTTAAAGGCGGTTTTCCCTTCCTTGTCCTGAAGTCTGGACTGTAACTGTACCAGATATTCTGCCTGAAAACTTTTTTCCTCAAAAGCCTTCAACAGCTTATCATAGATTTTAAGGGCATTTTTATATTTTTCAGCTGTAAGGAATTCCACGCCTCTTTCTCTTGCCTTATATTTCAGCAGCAGAAACTGGAGGACCAAACCGGCCACGGGAATGTACCAGGGCACCACACCGGTAGTCATATAAAGCAGCCCGAGAAGTATCGTCGCTGCTGGAAGGATTCTGAATAAGGCAACTACTCGGTTATTTCTGTAAAACTGATTTACTTTTCCAGCCCACTGGTATAAATCTTCCAGATTGGACATCTTGTTGGTTATAACCAAGCCTTCCGCCATGAAGTGCTGACGCCAGCCAAGTTTCGGGGCCAGTTCCCTTATGGCCTCCTGCCGGCTGTAGATTAGCTTTACACTAGCAGGAATCGTTTCAAGGATTTGTGCCAGCTTTTGTCTTCCTGTGTATGTACAGGAAGTATTGATCTGCTGAAAAAGAGAACCTCTCCCGAAGATATCCAGGTCACCCGTATACGCGTGGTTTTCATTGCGGAATTCCTCTCCCGCATCACTGAATTTTTTCCATTCTCCCTGCAGCCGCTGCAGGGATTGGCTATTTATCTCCTGTAGGGCATCCGTGTATTTTTTGTTTTCTATAAGCCTACGGTGTTTTACCACCAGATATGCAAAAAAAGCGATCCAGGCTATCAATACCGCTGCCATTATAATCGGCAGCTTAAAATAATAGAGTATCCCGACAGCAGCAATTCCAGCTGCAAATACCAGCAGCCGCAGATTGCTTAGCCTGCTGATTGCCTGTTTTTGCCTGCTGCCAAGTCTTTGGTACGCCTGCAATCTTTTTTCATAGAGTATCTTTACATCTCTCAAACCGTTACCAGCTCCTTTACTTTCTTACTCCGCAAGCAGGCTTCGCAGTTCTTCGTGAATATCCCCATTGGTAGCCGCTACACTATCAGGTTCTGTACAGGATAAATCCCTTCCAGCCCAGTTTGTAACCCGGCCTCCGGCCTCTTCCAGCAAGATGATGCCCGCCGCGTAATCCCATGGCTGCAGACTTAACTCATAAAAGCCGTCCAATCTTCCGCAGGCCACATAGGCCATATCCAGCGCAGCAGAACCGGACCGCCTCACATCCCTGCTGTTACCAAATACATTTCGGGTAATTTCAAAAGTTCGTGCCGCCTTACTGCGATCATAGGGAGTTGTACCGAAAGCCACAAGACTATCGGACAATTTCCTGCTGCTGCTTACCTTTATAGGTTTTTCGTTTAGAAAAGCGCCTTTTCCTTTTTCTCCTAAAAAAAGTTCCTGCAAAAATGGATTGTATACCATTCCCAATACAGGCTTACCTTCTATGAGTAAAGCCAGCGATACAGCCGAGTGCCTGTAATCGTACATCAGATTTGTTGTCCCGTCTACAGGGTCCAGAATCCACGTAGGCCTTTCCAGATGAAAAAGATTGCTGACGGATTCTTCCGTGATGATATTACTCCCCGGAAGAATACACTCCAATCCACGGACTACAAACGCCTGAACCGCTAAATCAACACTGGTTACAAAGTTTGCTGTTCCTTTCTTCTCATTTACATCATATCCGGTTACTTTCTCAAAAAACAGCTTCCCGGCTTCTCTTACCACTCTTTCAGCTTCGATTTTTATATCCTTCATAGGTTGTACCTACTTTCAGCAAAGTTATAGAAACATGGGTTATTATGTATTATATATCATTTTCTCTAATTTTCAAAGCATCCAGGAAATTTAAAAAGAGGTGAATACTTTATTCCACCCCAACATCTCTACCTCTTTTTTCATAAACATAGCTACCATCTACCCCGCTTATTCCTTACCACTTTTTCTAAATATTTTTTCACTCTCCATATACTTTAGAAAAAACTCATACCCTTGGTTCTGGAACATCCCTTCGCTTTTCCCCAAGACCAGAAAACCACTCCGATCCAATGAATCATAGAAATTTTTTAAAACTTTTTTTTGCAATTCCGGATTAAAATAGATCAAAACATTTCTGCATAGAATCAACTGAAACTCATTTAATATTCCACTGCCAACCAGACTGTGCTGAAAAAATAATATATTTTTCCTGTATTCCGATTTAATTCTCATATACTTCTCTTTTACATCAAAGTAATCCGTGAAGTTTCTTTCTCCTCCGGCCAGTCGGTATCTTGTGCTGTCATTGTATAATGAATCAATAGGATATATTCCATTTTTCGCTTCTCCAATGATATAAGGATTTATATCCGTAGCATAGACCCGAGTCTTATGCATCATACCTGCTTCATGCAGCAGCATGGCCAGGGAATACGCTTCCTTCCCGTTCGAACAACCGGCACACCATATTCTCAGATGTGCGAAGGAATTCAGATAGGGCAGGAGCTTCTTTCTTATAATGGAAAACACCTCCGGATCCCTAAAGAACTCCGTTGTGTTTATGGAAAAATCGAGAAAAACCTGTTCAAATAAATTCGGATCGCTTAGAACCTGATCTTTAAAATCCTGAAAATTCTTCGTACTTTCCCGTAACATGGATATTTTTACTCTTCTTGCAATACTATCCATCTGATATTCAGTATAATCATAACCGTACCGGGTATTTAGTTCCTTCAAAAATTGCTGAAGCTGCTGCCGGTCCACGGAATCTGTATCTGCCAGTCTACCACCTGCTCCATAACTTTTCGGTATCGGGTAGCTTTTATTGTACCTGCATTCGATCCCTATACTGTTTAGATAGGAATATAAATATCTTTTTAAAACCTGTATTTTTACATTTTCAGACCTCTGTAAGAAATAAAGCTTCTCAACAATTTCCAAAGGAAGCATATTCATATTAATAAAGGTTACACATAATTCACTGCTGCTTCCTATATCCAGAGCCTCCAGTAACTCCCGTACTCCATTTTGCGAATGAAGCGGACTCCAAACGGCAATATGTTTCTTATTTCCTTTTTCATAATAGACATTAAATTGCATGTATATTGAGTAATAAGACCAAAGCACGAATTCATTCTACGCCATGAAAGCTCAATGGATTCACAACCTCGGTACATCTCCTTTCTACATATAACGCGCAAAATCTTCCACATTTTTCCTCGGTTTATATTTCCTTGCTCTTCTGTGATGGAAATGGAATTTTGTGCATCCTTACGCATTCCCGTGACTTGATATTTTAAATCCAGGCCTTTATCAACCGAATCAGCACATCATAATCAACAGGCTTCGATATATAGTCACTGGCTCCAACAGCGATACACTTTTCCTTATCTTCCTTGAGTGTTTTTGCAGTCAGTGCAATAATGGGAATCTTTTTATACCTTTTATCACTGCAAATTGCTTGTATAGTCTCATATCCGTCCATTTCCGGCATCATTATATCCATAAGGATGAGATCAACAGGGTGACTTTCAAGCTTTTCAAGGGCAACCCTCCCATTTTCTGCTTCTACAATTTCAGCACCATATTTTTCAAGGGCAGCTGCCAGCACGAATATATTCCGCAAGTCATCATCCACTATCATAATGGTCTTATTTTGCAAACTCAATGAGCAGGCCTCTACAGAGTTTGTAACGGGGTAGATACTATTTTTATCCTTTCTGCCGTGGTTTAAAAACAAGGAAACCTCCTCAAAAAGTCTTTCATCAGACCCCTCCGTCTTGATAATAATGCTGTCGGTATATTTTCGGATTTCCCTTTCCTGCTCGGTAGATAGATCGGAATGGGTATAAACTATCACAGGAATATGTAAATTCGTGTCCCTGATAAATTTACACACCTCCAACCCGCATCCTTCCTGTAGTTCCAGTTCTATAATTGCAGCATTATAGATTCCCTGGCTAAGTTCTCTCTTGGCACCGTATTCCGTTTGTGCAAACCCAACAGCTATATCCTTTTCGATCATCAACGCGCTAATTCTTTGCCACTGCTGCACATCCTTTTCCACCACCAGAATACGCTTTACTGTATTTTCACAGCGGGACGAGATATCCGCAAAAAATTTTTCCATCCCCTTCAGGTGAATAATATCTTCCACTTTGTCTATACCATAAGGACCGGAGATAATGTGTACAGGTGTGTTTTCCAACTTCGGAGTGTCCTTTATTTCCTTAAGCACAGTGGAGGCTCTTAGCCCCTGATGCTCAAGATTTAACACCACACCTTCGTATTTTTGATCCTCCGGCAGTTTCATTCCATTTATCCCATAATCTAAAGTAAAAGCATCCAATCCTGCCTCTTTGCTCATCGCACTTGCTTTTGCCGATAGTTCATCATTATCGGAAATAATCAATATACTACCCGCAGATTGCGTCTTCTGCTCTATATCACCCATGCTGGCAATACAATCAGCGGCAGCGCATTCTTGAAGAGCGATGCTCTGTATGTCGTTTACGTACTCCTGTGAAGCATTGGAAATACATAAGGAGAAAGAACTTCCCTCCCCAAGTTCACTGGAAACCTTGATCTCTCCTCCCATCAAATCCGCAAGCTTTTTCGATATGGAAAGCCCTAACCCGGTTCCGCCATATTTTCGTGACACCGAACCATCGCCCTGTGTAAACTCATTGAATATTATATTCTGTTGTGCCTTGGCAATCCCGATACCTGTGTCAATAACAGAAAAAACCACCTTGGAGCTATCCTTTTGATCATAGTCCATTGTGAGTAGGACAGATCCCTTTTTCGTAAATTTAAAAGCATTGGAGAGGAAATTCCTCAATATCTGGGAAATCTTGTCCATATCCCCTGATATCTGAGCCTTTATTCTGTCCTCGATTACAAATTTCACATTCTTTTCATCTGCCAAAGCCTCAAAATACTGGCGAATTCTGTACACCAGCTCGGCTGATTCAAACCTGGTAATGTTTAACTCTGCTCGTCCAGCCTCAATTTTTGATAAATCCAGTATGTCGTCAATAAGTCGTAAAAGTTCCTTACCAGAGTTGTGAATAACATCAATTTTTTTCAGGGCATCGCTGTTTAAATCATGGGACTCGTTTCTGGATAATATCTGGGACAGGAGAATAACCGAGTTAAGAGGTGTCCTCAGCTCATGGGATATATTGGCTAAAAACTCCGATTTATATTTATTCGCTAACTCCAGTTCTTCGGAACGTTTCATCAACTCCGATTTAGAACGTTCCAAATCCCTATTCCTGGCATCCAGCAATATAGCCTGCTCTTCCATAAGCTGCTGCTGTTCCTCCAACTGCGAATTCGTCTGCTGCAATTCTTCACTTTGTTGTTGTAAAAGCTGTTGCTGTTCTTCCAGCTCCGCATTGGTCTGCTGGAGTTCCTCTGCTTGCTGCTGCAATAGCCTTTGCTGCTCTTCAAGGATTCCATTGGCCCGCTGAATTTCGTCGGCATTCCGCATGGCTTCCTTCTTAGCTGCTTCCGATATGTTCAATAGTTCCTTCACTCTGGTATTCTGAAAAGCTGCATACAAATTGGTGGCGATTATATCTGCTGCTTCATTTAGAAAGCTTTGTTTGTGCGGATAAAACGGTTCAAAGGAGCTTAATTCAATAACACCCAAAAGTTCTCCTTCATAGAGTAAAGGAAAAGCATAGATGTTCAACGGCGGTTCATTTACAATGCCTGTTGAAATAGCTCCATCCCATTTTGTTGCATTTTTCAGTAAGATGGGCTTCCCTTCCAATCCTACTTGCCCAATAATTCCCTGTCCAAGCTCATACTGGTTTGAAAGTTGGTTTCTATCCGTAAAAGCGTAAGATGCGTTTAGTTTAAGATACTTATTTTCCTTATCATAGATATAAAAAACACCATTCCCAGCCTCAACAGTCCGTGACAAAAAGTTAATGGCTCTTTGTGCCAGTTCCCGGATGGGTACATCTCCGGATAGCTGCTGGTTTAACATATTTTGTCCGTCTTTAGTCCAGAATATCTCTTTAAGTTTCTTAACAAGTACATTATAATGCGTAAACATCTCAACAAGTTCGTTGTTACCGCGCAATTCCAGCTCGGACAGTTCACCTGTGGACGAGCTTCCGTTCATTGCATATTGAAAAGATTTTATAGGTCCTAATATACTTCTTGTAATCAATAAAAATAAGAAAAGGGAAGCTATAGACATTATAGCCATAGACAGCACCAGAGTTTTCCTTTGTGAACCCTCAATATCACGAGCCTTCTGAATTAAACTGTCAGCCCTATTCGTTTCCTCATTTATGATTTTCTTAATATTCTCCTCAATTTTACTAATAAGACCTGCATTTAAGTTAAGGGATATTTCGGTAGCTTCCTTCTGATTTCCTTCGGCTACAAGCCGGAACATTTTCTCCCGGTTATTGATTAACGCATGCTGCAATTCCTTGATTTCATTGGTTAGCGCTATTATATTTTTATCCTTTGACTGATTTGTAATTGCAGTTAAATTGTTTGCAACATTCGAACTCAGGCCCTCTATTTCCAAAATTTTACTCTCGCGTTCCGTGCGATCGCTTATTAACAGGACATCCTTGGATATACGGCTCACATTATAAAAATCAACCTTAGCTTCCGTTGCAGCATTGGATACTTTCATAGACTCGTCATAAAAGCTTTTTGTAACATTACCCAACTTATCCATTTCTACAATGGCAAAGGTTCCAAACCCGATAAAAATTGACATCCATATAATAAATACAAACAATAATTTGCTTTTTATGCTTATGTACTCCAAAAAACGCATTGAAGGCCTCCACCCTATGTAAACTAAAAGTAGATATCTGAAAATTCAATATGTACTCTATTTATGATATTATCATTTGATACTTCCTGAAGAATTTCTTCAGTATTCTCTTCCTGTAGGTCTGATTTCAAAGGAAGTTCAACGGTAAACTCGCTCCCACTATCTTTCTTGCTATATACAAATATCTCTCCTCCATGCAATTCTACCAAACTCTTTACCAAGCTCAGCCCGATACCGCTTCCTTCATTTTTTCGCGTTAAGAGGTCATCCACCTGTTTAAATCTTTCAAAAATCAGGTCCACCTTATCTTCACTTATGCCAACGCCAGTATCCCTTATAGAAATCTGAACCTTGTTAGGGGCTGATCGTACATTCACAAAAATGCTTCCTCCAGAAGGTGTGAACTTGATTGCATTGGACAGAAGATTAAGTACAATTCTCTCGATGGAATCCAGGTCGCAGACCAGAATCTTTTCCTCCATGTTCGTATCAAAAACCAGCTTTATCCCTTTATTCTCAACATATTCTACCACGGAAAGCGCAATAGCTTCCACAATCTGTACGATATTGCATCGAGTAGGTTTTAACTCAAAATGTCCCGTATCCATCTTGGTTATGTCAATAAGATTATTAACCAGTCTCAATAACCGATAACAATTCTGGACCTGTATATCGATCTTCTTCCCTATTTTCTCCTTATCCAGTATGGTATCATTTTGCAAGTAAAGATTTAGCAACTGGGTAGTGCTTAGAAGAATATTAAGCGGTGTCCGCAGTTCATGGGACATATTGGCCAAAAAAGTGCTTTTTGCTTCATTAGCCGCCTCTGCAGCCTCCTTAGCTTTTCTCAATTCCTTTGTTTGTTCGTTGACTTTTTGCTCCAGCAGCAAATTCATGCTTCTTTCTTTTTCTATTAATTTAAGGTATACATTGATTCTATTTATCAACTGGTATTCATCAATGGGTTTTGTAAGGTAATCCACCGCTCCTATCTGAAAGCCCCGCTTACGAAACTCTTCACTTATGTAGGAAGCCGTCAGAAATACAATGGGAATATCCCTTGTCTTCTTCCTCTGTTTTATAATGGATGCGACTTCAAAGCCATCCATATTATCCATATATACATCTAAGATAATGAGATCCACATTGTGGTTTAAAAGCTCCTGTAGGGCCTTCTCTCCCGAATTCGCCTCAATTACGGTAGCATCTATATATTCTTCAATCAGTGTCCTCAAAGTAAATCGGTTACTATAGTTATCATCTACAATCAGTATTTTGTACGAGGGACCCATATGCATCTTTTCACCTCTCTTATCGAACCTTTTGGTCACAAACCTTATTCTACAAGAACTTTATAATTTTTGTCAAACGAGAATATTGTCTAATATTAGGTTGTTTTGTAAAACTCCCCTTGCATAATATAAAAAAACTTATGTCTTTATTTTGTACACTTTGACAAAGGAAACTACCCGCTTTTGAGTTGCAAAAGCAGGTCCGTATATAGTCCCACGGTTATATATGTGTATAAAAAAGCATGAAGCAAAGCCTTATGCTATGAGCATAAGGCTTTGATATAAATCTGGCAGCGACCTACTTTCCCGGGAGGTTTC
>ENA-OFCE01000447-OFCE01000447.1-metagenomes-genome-assembly--contig:-NODE-447-length-27040-cov-2.788846_pt1 | contig 27040 bp, 23 predicted proteins | sample MGYA00153388_OFCE01 | MGnify analysis MGYA00153388 | reverse complement strand
TGGCGAAAGGTGTCAGTAAAGCCAGCTTCTAATAAAGCTGTCATTTTATCTCTTTCCTCATCCGTGAACCCGGCATTGCGTCGATTGGTTTTTGGGTTCTTAATATCGATTTCCTGATGAGCAACATTGATATCGCCACAAATAATGACAGGTTTACTCTGATTCAGAGTGATAAGATAGGTTCTAAATTCATCCTCCCATCTCATGCGGTAGTCCAAGCGGAGGAGTTCACGCTTAGAGTTGGGAGTATAGACATTTACAAGAAAAAAATTTTCAAATTCCAAGGTGATAATGCGGCCTTCTTGGTCATGCTCTTCTATATTCAAACCATAGGTAACAGATAATGGTGTTATGCGTGTAAAAATGGCAGTACCGGAGTATCCCTTTTTTACAGCGCTATTCCAATATTTTTCGTATCCGATAAGTCCAATTTCGGCTTGGTCAGGATGCATTTTTGTCTCTTGTATGCAAAAGATATCAGCATCTGCAGTGTTAAAAAAATCTTCAAATCCTTTTGAAAGGCATGCTCTTAAACCATTTACATTCCATGATATTAATTTCATATATGAACCTCACTCTTAAATATATTGCTTTAAGTTTATGTGAATGACAAAAAAAATGCAAGGATAAGATGTGGCCCTTGACAGGTATTAAACTGTTCATGTAGAATCATGTACCCATTAAAGAAGAACTTATAGTTGGCAAAGAATAAAATGAGGTGATTTTGCATGGGAAAGAGCATAGAGAAGAGGACAAAGGGCAACATGGAGAATCGGATGTACTTTATGGATAATTTGCGAGCCTTTATTATTTTATTGGTAATCATTTTCCACATAGCTATCGGTTATATGGCACCTGCACCTGAATGGTGGTATGTGGTTGATATAAAGAGTCATCCGGTATTTAATCTTTTTGTGATGAGTACCGATGTTTTTATAATGCCGATTCTATTTTTACTTGCCGGATATTTTACAATGCCTGTCTTAGAGAAACAGGGGATGAGTACATTCTTACGAGAAAAGTTCTTTCGAATTGTGCTTCCTTGGATTGCTGGTGTACTATTTCTAGCACCGGTAATTACTTATATGATTTGGTATAGCCGTACAAGTACGCCGCCAGCCTATTTTACCTATTTGATTACTAATTTCTTTAGTGCTGCTACCTTTAATCATGCTCATTATTGGTTTTTAGGAGACTTAGCCTGGTTCTTTGTGTTCTTTGCTGCTATCTATACAGCCTTGCCTTCCTTATTTCAACGTAAGGCAGAAGCTTCGTCTCCATCCTTCGTATTTTTAGTGCTGTTTGGTCTAGTTACGGCAGCAACTTTCTTTATCGCAAATTTTTATTTTTATGCAGATGAATGGTTTAGCAGGTTGTACATTATTTCTTTTCAGCCTACTCAATTTTTTTTATGTGCCTGCTATTTTGCCTTAGGTATACATGCTTGGCGAAATCGATGGTTTACGGAAGAGGGATATATGCCACATTTTGGTTATTGGATGAGTGCATCTGTTATGACAATGCTAGTGTTTACTTATTATCGAATTACATTTACGGATACTACACCCATCGCATTAAAGGCAGGTCATGCGATTTTGCATGCCTTTTTCTGTCTTACTGCTGTATTTGGTTTTATCAGTTTCTTCCATAAGGATTTCAATAGCAAAGGATATTTGTGGCGCAGGTTATCAGCTAATTCCTATAGGATTTACTATATTCATCAATTTGTCGTTTTACCAATAGCATATATGGTACAAAAATTTGACTTCTCTGTGTGGGTCAAATATTTTTCGGTTTCTGCGATTTGTTTAGTATCTTGCTTCATACTATCCGAATATGTTATAGGCAAGGTAATGTTTCAAAAATATGAAAAAATCGTTGTAAAATAAAAGAAATGGCAGTATAATGTATATCATAAGAGGACGAATGTTCTTTCTATGCGGTAATTTTGAAAGTGAAACGCTTGAGTCAAAGGGGACTCTTCTACATGATTGTAGAAGAGTCCCCTTTTTGCGGTATTAAAACTATGGATTTCTAGATAATAAATAAAGAGACCTTAACTTTGTCTTGTAATTTTAGAATGTAAAGTAGTAAATGCGCTATCAGTGATGAACATCTAAATAGAAGGATTTTAAAATAGGATAGGGTGAAGAATATGGCGAGAGGCATAGGGGAAAATAGCTTAACGAAAATTTTCTTGACACGAAGTTTCTTAGGACCAATATTTCGACCACTTCTGTATTCGAGGGAAGAATATATACACTATATCTTTTTAGAAGAAATCACAATGTTAACGCAGGATATAATGGCAATGCCAGACTTGGAGCAAAGAGGTCTTACTTATTATTGGTTAATTGAGGTTCCTAAATCATTATTTGAAGGGTTATTTATCATTACGGACCATCATCAGAAAAAGTGTAATCTCTCAGATTATACAAATGGTAAGGATGGGACTGGATTAGGCTATCTCACTCAAGGGTATATCTTGGCAATTTTGCCTTATCTAGTGGAGAAAGATCAATTATTGGATCAGTTGATACATCCTACAATCGATGATCTAGAAAAAATTATTTTTACGATGTTTGGTCCTGAAAATCTAATTTTCCAATATCAAAACCATTTTGGACAGTTAATCAATGATATGCTTAAAGAGCCAATCAATGATGTGATTTCGGTATCCTATATACAGCAGGTTATTGATCATATGGAGAAAAACTCAATGGTTTCCAGGGATGAGAACCAGCTGATTCAGATCCGGCAGGAAACAATAGAGTATTTCTTATGGAAGTTACAAAATATAAAATTTTCTGCTGCTGCCATGGTTCGGTATTTCAAAGAAGCAGGAATTGAGAAGGCGGTCCAATTACCTAGTAAAGAAGGGAATTATTGAGAAAAATGCAAACTATCTATCCATAGAAAAACCCAAACCGCAAGAAAACGGTTTGGGTTTTTCATAGCCTCATACTATACGCGAACATGGTTAGCTTATTGTTATCAGATTAAATAAGATGGGAGATGTGTGCTACTTCTAGCACTGCTAACATTACTGCAATAGCAGTGAAAGCGAAAGCGCCTAATTGAAGAACCATGAGATCAATCCTTTCTGTATCTTTTTCCCAAATGTAAAAAAGTTCTAAATAATGTGTACATATAGATTAAACTGACAATTTAAAAAATAGGATATAGCTTGCGTCTATAAGGCAATTCTTAGTTTAATAGATTAGGGGAGTATTATCAAATCCTTTAAGGGGTGGTCTGACCAGCATATCACTCATTAGACAAAATTAGATAGAATTTACTTCTATTTTCTTAAAAATTCAAATATGGGCAAAAATTCAAACATAGCCAAACATTTGAATAAAGAAAACATTCAGAAATAAACAAATATTCCAAAAATAATCACAGATTAATATAAATAGGTAATATAAATTGATTTTAAAGTAGCTGATTTGAGGGTGAATGTTACAAAATGCAATTAAATTGAGAGAAAAAGGAGTTTTAATGGAATCAAAGGCTTCTTTATGATATAGTTTAAAAAATAAGCGAGTATGACACATCAAATGTAGTAAGGAACTTTTATAGGAGGTTAGAGTGGACCTATTTCTTATCGTAGTAAGTTTAATTTTATTAATGTATTTTGCATATCGAGGTTATTCCATTATCATCATCGCACCGTTATTTGCGATACTCGCTTCAGTTGGGGAATTTCGATCCATGCCTGTTTACAGCGAAATTTTTATGACTAAGGCGGCAGAGTATTTTAAGACATATTTTCCAATATTTCTGCTGGGGGCGGTTTTTGCTAAAATCATGGAAGAAGGTGAGCTGGCAAGCTCCATTGCGGCGTTTATTTCTCGTTCATTAGGAAAAGAAAGAGCGATTTTAGCTGTTTTATTAGGGTGTGGTGTCTTAACCTATGGCGGCCTAAGTGTCTTTGTCGTCGTCTTTGTCATGTACCCTTTTGCAGCTTTATTATTTCGGGAAGCTGACATTCCAAAGCGCCTTATTCCGGCGACGCTGTGGATGGGGATCTTTACCTATGCTATGGCTTCGATACCAGGAACACCTCAAATTCAAAATATCATTCCTACGACCTTCTTTGGCACTTCAACTTGGGCATCACCAGTGATTGGTATAGTGAGTGCAGTGATTTATTTTGCCTTAGCCTGGTTTTGGGTAACGTATCGTTTCAAGAGCTTAGCAAGTAAAGGAGAAGGCTATGGTAATCATGCTAAAAATGAGCCAGATCCCCTGGGAGAAAAAGAAATGCCTCATTGGGCACTTTCTGTCTTGCCATTAGCAGCAGTTGTTTTAGTAAATTTGTATATGAGTAACCCCTTTGGCTGGAGTTGGGCTTATTCCTGGGATCCTGAAATGCTAGAGCCGTTTAAGAACTTACAATTATCTTTGCTCAGTTCAAGTGTGCAGAAAATATATGCGATCTGGTCCTTGGATATTGCCTTATTTGTTGGTATTATATTAGCTTTAGCCATTGGATGGAAACCCATTAGTCAAAAAGGCAGAATGGTGCATGTTTTTAACGCAGGAGCGTTGTCTTCTTTATCGGCAATATTAAATACTGCATCAGGTTATGCATTTGGAAGCGTAATCGCAAAATTAAGTGGTTTTTTAATCGTTAAGCATGCATTAACGGATTTGCATATTGGATCCGGCCCCCTGCTTTCTCAGGCAATCACGACTTATATTATGACAGCTTTGACAGGTTCCGCTTCTGGTGGTATGACAATCGCATTAGGGATGTTAGGGAATGAATGGCTTGTTTGGGCGCAATCCATCGGCATGTCCCCTGACCTTCTTCATCGGATGATTTGCCTTGCTTCTGCAGGGATTGATACCGTTCCTCATAATGGTGCATTAGTCACTGTTATTAGTGTTTGTGGTTTAACCCACAGGTCATCCTACTATGATATATTTATTTTAACCTTAATGAAGATGCTTGTACCATTTATCTTTATCGCTTTTTATAGTTTGTTTGGAATGGGATAAAGACGGGAGTTTTAGAATGGTTTAGTCATCGGATAAAAAAGGGGGGAAAGGCAATCAATATACGAAAGTAAAAATATTTTTAGGTAGTTTAGGGGGCTTTAAACATTGGGTTGGCGTAGAAATCTTTGGGTGTTATCCATTGCAGTAATGTTATCAGGTTCAAGTTATACTATGGTCACTCCATTTTTACCATTATATCTTTTGGATATAGGTGTAAGTCAGAGTGAGGTAAATGTGTGGTCAGGTGTTATCTTCTCCATCTCTTTTTTGGTTTCAGCCATAATGGCACCTTATTGGGGACGACACGCGGATAAAAGCGGTAAACGACGTATGATTATGCGAGCTGGATTTAGCCTGGCAGTCGTATATTTTTTGGGCGCATTTGTTAGAAATCCTGTGGATTTATTGTTAGTTAGAATTTTGCAGGGCTTTGCCAATGGGTTTGTGCCAGCATCTATGGCTATTATAGCTTCATCTGTACCGAAAGAAAAAATGGGCTTTAGTTTAGGCGTTATGCAGACAACACTTTTAATGGGCGGAATTTTAGGTCCGTTAATGGGCGGCAGCTTATCACATTTTTTCGGTATGCGTTTATCTTTTGTGATTGCTGCAGGGATTATATTTGTAGGAACCGTTGGCGTAGGCATATTGGTAAAAGAGCCAGTCAATAATGAACCGCCTAGTGAAGGCAGTATGTTGGATGATTTGAAGATTGCATTTAATAACCGAAAGTTAGTGGAGATGTTACTGCTGCTTTTCGGTGCACAAATGATTAGTATGACATTGCAGCCTCTGATTACGTTGTATGTTGCCGAGCTCCAGGGAAATATGGAGGGGGTTGCGTTAACGGCAGGGATTATATATAGTATGGCAGGGATTGCTGGCGCGATATCGGCACCGATGTGGGGCAAGCTGGGGCAGAAAAAAGGTTTTATTCAAATTTTAGTGATTGCTTTTATCGGTGCAGGGATCTTTAATATGGGACAATTTTTTATAGTTAATATTTATCAGTTTAGTGTACTCCAATTCTTCTTTGGTCTATTTATCGTTGGCGTATATCCTGCTATCAATACAATTGCTGTAAATTCGACAGATAAAGCTTTTCAAGGGAGGATCTTTGGTCTTACAACTACCGCAAATCATCTAGGTTCGATGGTAGGTCCCCTTGTTGGCGGCATGATCAGTTCTTGGCTGGGAATTGGACCTGTATTTCTTTTCACTGGAAGCGTATTGATCATGATTGGATTGCTTGTTTTCTTTAAAATTCCAAGGGCCACTGGGGTGATTAGTAAGGAAATGAAATAGAAAATAATATTTGTTATGAGAAAATCTGCAACGTTTAGGCTTAAAAAAACGTTGCAGATTTTCGTATCAATATATGCAGATAGGGGTTAAAAAATATGAACCACAAAGGCACAATGCCGCTGATGCGGCACACAAAGGAGTACTATAAATAAAGCCCTTTGTGTCCTTTGCGTCTTTGTGGTTCGATTATGTTTTATATGTTTTAAAGGACGCGTCAGGAATTTCCTTCTTAAGCCAAATCTTTTTTATAGAGACCGCCGCGTAATTTGTAGACAATGGGTTCAAAGGCAACGCCGCGATCGAAGGCATCTTCAATATCATTGCTGACGATCATCGCATCGCGTACAAAGTGAGCTGCACTTTCTACACTTTCTTTTAAGGTGTAGCCATTTACAACGCCTGCTGTAAGTACACTGGTGAAAAGGTCGCCTGTACCATGCATATGGTAGGGAAGCAGATCAACGGCTGCTTCAAAGTAGGAGTGATCTTCACTCATTGCGCAGTTATATAAGAAATTTCCTCTGACCACACCAGTTAATACGATGTTTTTAGCACCCATTTCAATGATTTGTGCACAGAGCTTGCGAGAGGTGTCGCTATCTACTTCTCCATCGATATAATCTCTGCCTGTAAGAATATAAGCTTCTGTAAGGTTTGGTGTAACGATATCAGCAATACTGGCAAGCTCTCGCATGGTACTGCACATCTCAGGTGTATAGGTTTTAATGATTATGCCATTATCGCCCATTACAGGATCAACTATTTTTAAGGAGCATTTAAAATCCAGCATGAAATTTTTGACGATTTGGATTTGCTCTGCTGAGCCCAAGAATCCGCTATAAGCGCAATCGGTCTTAAAACCAATTTCTTTCCAATGATTAATAAACTCATTCATTTGCGGAGTAAAGTCAAAGAATTTGAATCCTGGGAAAAGAGTATTCGTAGATAACAGGGCAGTAGGTAGAGGGCAAACCTCGATGCCGGCTGCTGAAATAACTGGGATTGCTACAGTAAGTGAACACTTACCATAGCCGGACATATCGTGAATTGCCACGACTCTTGCAAGTTTTTGTTTCATATTCATATCCTCCAGTAGTTGTTTTATTGTGCTACAAATAGCAAGAATATAATTATCCTATAGGTTAGGGGTTTCCAAAAGCATAATTGTATTATAAAATGAATTTGAACCTTTTGAAATATACAGAAATCATATTTTTATTAGGTACAGTTTGGAGGAATTATGGATTTAATCATATTTGACAGCCAGAGCAAAGAGCCACTGTATATACAACTTTATCTGTACTATAAAGCTGCCATTGAGCAAAATAGGCTGAGGGAAAGTGAAAAGCTGCCATCTATTCGAGGTCTTTCCAGAAGTCTTTCTGTTAGCAAAATTACGGTTGAAAAGGCATATCAACAATTGATGAGCGAAGGGTATATCAAAAATTATAACCGTTCCCGATATACGGTAAATAAACTGGAAGAAATCGTTTTTAATACTCCTGCTGTTAGTATGGCAAATCAATGCCATCATAACCAAGAGATAAAAGAAGAAAAAATTCTCTATGATTTTTCAAGTGGAGAAATGGATAGGGAGGGTTTTGATTTTTCCTTATGGAAGCGATATATTAGTAAAGCTTTTTTTCAGAAAGAGCGTCTTGTTGGATATGGAAATATTAAAGGGGAAGAAGAGCTGCGCAAAGAAATTGCAAAGTATATTGAAAAATCAAGAGGCGTTTATGTTCATACGGAACAAATCATAATCGGTGCTGGTGTGCAAAGTCTTTTGAGCATGCTTTGCAGTATGCTTAAGCTGGAATATAGCAGCATTGCCTTTGAAGAACCTGGCTTTAAAAATGGAAGACGCATTTTTGCCGATCATGCCTTTACGATTGTACCAGTAAAAATGAAGACAGATGGTATTGATACGGCAGAGCTTGAAAACAGTGGTGAAAGGCTTGTTTATGTAAGCCCATCTCATCAATTTCCCACTGGATATATTATGCCCATCGGTAAGAGATATCAGCTGCTCAATTGGGCAGAACAAAAAAATGGTATTATTATCGAGGATGATTATGACAGTGAATTTCGTTATTTTGGTCGTCCGATACCAGCGCTTAAGGGGCTTGATAACAGAGAACGGGTAGTATATCTGGGATCTTTTTCAAAGGTAATTCCACCCTCTATCCGTGTTAGTTATATGGTGCTGCCAGAAAAATTTTTAGGGATATATCAAAAAAAGTCTTCCTTATATAATCAGACAGCATCTACCATTGAACAACTTGCCCTTGCCCAGTTTATGACGGATGGTCATTTGGAAAGACAGATACGCCGTTTACGTAAGCTATATTATGAAAAAAGAAAATTATTTTTAGAAGAAATTCAAAAAATTCTTGGTGAGAATGCCAAGATAAATGGCACGGAATCGGGTCTTCATGTGATCTTGAGTTTGAAATCCGAATTATCAGCCCAGGAATTAGCTGCAAGAGCTCTCGCAAATGGCTGTCGCGTAGCTTCAATTCAGGATTATTATTGGCAGCTATCACCAGAGAAGATGCCTCAAGTACTGCTATATTTTTCTAAAATACCTGCCAATGAGATGAAAGAGGGGATTATAAGATTAAAAGAAGCATGGTTTAGTCATCTAAAGACTTAATAAGTTGACAGTTAGTGGAAGCGTAAATATACTTATAGTTATCCGATGACTAAACCGCTCTAAAACTCCCATCTTTTATAAGTGGGAGTTAAGAGCGGCTAAGTCCCTGGATAAGAGCGACTAAGATTATATGGAGTTAAAACTCCATATAATCAAGTCTTCTTTAGAATATTTTAATATTAGGGGGTAGCCATGAAGAACACAGTAATTCTCAATGCGGCGAAATTAGATTTTGATAACAAGCTGGACTTTTCTTCATTGTCCAATCTCACCACTGTGACTAAGTATGATGCAAGCAGCAATGACGAAATCCTGGAACGGGTTCAGGGGCAGCATATTGTTATCACGAAAGAGCTGCCTGTAGGAAGAGATTTGATTTCTCAATTTCCGTCTTCAGTAGAGCTAATTTGTGAGGCTGGCACAGGTTTCAACAATATTGATATTGCGGCAGCCAAAGAGAAAAATATTGCAGTCTGCAACGTCCCGAGCTACAGTACAGAGGCTGTAGCCCAGTTGGTGATTACCTTCATCTTAAATCAAAGTTCCTCATTAATTCGTCAGCAAACGATGCTTCAAGAAAAGAATTTTGATAATTTTACAAAGCATTTACAAGTTCCGCATTTTGAATTGCAAGGTAAAACTCTTGGTGTAATTGGTGCAGGGGCCATAGGAAAAGAAGTAATCAAGATTGCTCTAACCTTAGGCATGAACATTTTGGTATACAACCGTACTCCTAAACCTTGGGGTGAGGCAAAGGTACAATTTGTTTCTCTTGCAGAACTTCTTACCCAAAGTGATTTTGTAAGTATTCATTGTCCCCTTACTCCAGAAACGAAGCATCTTATCAATAAAGATAAGCTAAAGCAAATGAAGCCAACGGCTTTTATTATAAATTCTTCGAGAGGACCTATTATACACGAGATCGATTTAATTGAAGCTTTGCAGCAAGGGATCATTGCTGGTGCGGCACTTGATGTGCAGGATCCAGAACCTCCGGAACTAAACAATCCTTTGTTTTTTATGGACAATGTAATCTTAACGCCCCACATTGGCTGGAGACGCTTGGAATCAAGACAAAGGTTGATTGGCCTTATGGCTGAGAATATTGAATCTTTTATTCAAGGCAAACCATTGAATGTTGTAAACGGTTCGCTATAATTTCTCAAACCTTAATTCTATCCTGTATATCATATTGTAAATGAACATAATAGTCCTTTAGGAAGTAAAGCTCCTAAAGGACTGTTTTATTTCTATAAATAGAGTAAAGAATATTTTTTTAGTAGAAAGACTTTGTATTGAGGGATATACTAGTGATAATGCAATAATCGCTATTTAGAATCTCAATCTAGGACCTTATCAGCTTTAAAACGGTAGGATAATGGCTGACAAGGTACTAATAATCGGGAGTGTTATGATGAAACTAATCGTCGCCGTTGATGAGCAGTGGGGTATTGGATGCAAAGGGCAGTTGCTGGTGACTATTCCCGCAGATATGCAGCATTTCAAAGAGAAAACCAAAGGAAAAGTGGTAGTAATGGGTAGGGGGACATTTGAATCACTGCCTGGTCAAAAACCCCTTCAGGGACGAATTAATGTTGTGCTGACTAAAAATATAAAGATACATTGGGAAGGCGTTACTCTATGCCATTCTTTGCTGCAGTTATTCTCAAGCTTATCTTTATATCATAGTGAGGATATTTTTATCATTGGAGGCGAATCCGTATATCGACAATGTCTGCCCTATTGTTCAGAGGCATATATTACTAAAATCAGTAAGGTGCATCATGCTGATACGTGCTTTCCTAATTTAGATAAGCAATCAGAGTGGCAGTGCATAGAAGAGAGCTCTGTGCAAAGTTATAAAGATATTACCTATCGATTTACAACTTATAAAAATCTAGAGCAGAGGGATTGGAAGACTAACGATCGCTAAGAAGGATAAGATGACAATTTACGATGCATGAAAAACTTGTATATCGAGTAGCATGTATCAATCTATAGTATAGGAAGGAGTTTAGGTGGCAGTGATTCATTTATCCAAAGAATTAAAGAAACAAGCTGTTGATGATCTAAAGAAATATTTTATGGAAAAGCGAGAGGAGGAAATCGGACAATTAGGAGCAGAATTATTATTAGACTTTATGGTGGAGAAAGTGGGTGCAGTAATTTATAATCAGGCAATAAAAGACGCACATGCCTTTATGTTTGAAAAAGTTGAAGATTTATATGCACTTGAAAAGAACCATCGTTTGTAGAAGGATGACAGAAAGAGGAAAGCGTTGCGTATATAAAGAGATTGTGGTAGAATTTAGGGAAAAACGTAAATGCTCACTGTCTTATAAGAAATCACCTAATGCATGAATTCAAGAAGGCAAATGATTCATGAATGTAGGGAAGCAATGATGAGGAGTTTATAATATGATTATTAAACCAAAGTTTCGTGGCTTTATTTGTACTACTTCACATCCTGTAGGATGTGCTCATTCTGTACAAGAGCAGATAAATTATGTTAAACAACAAAAGCCCATTCAAGGACCGAAGAAGGTTCTTGTAATTGGCGCATCAACGGGATATGGTCTAGCATCAAGAATTGTTGCTACTTTTGGATCAGGAGCAAGTACTCTTGGAGTTTTTCTGGAAAAGCCAGCTTCCAATGGAAATACAGCTACTGCCGGGTGGTATAATACTGCAGCATTTGAAACAGCAGCAACAGAAGCAGGGTATTATGCCAAAAGCATTAACGGTGATGCTTTCTCTGATCAGGTGAAAGAGAAGACTATTGCGTTAATTAAAGAAGAATTAGGGCAAGTCGATCTGGTCGTTTACAGTATTGCTGCACCAAGAAGGACTCATCCTGTTAGCGGCGAGATGTTTACGTCTGTCATTAAACCCATTGGAGATTCTTTTACAAGCAAAACGATAGATATGAATTCCAATGAAATCGTCGATGTGACCTTAGAGCCAGCCAGCGAGCAAGAAATCCGCAGTACCGTAGCAGTCATGGGCGGTGAGGATTGGGAACGATGGACGCACCTTTTAAAAGAGGCGGGCGTTCTTGCTCCTGGAGCCACTACCATAAGCTATTCCTATATTGGTCCTAAGCTAACCTATCCAATTTATAAAGAAGGTACTATCGGAAGAGCAAAAGATCATTTGTATGCTACCAGCAAAGAAATAAACAAGCAAATTCAAGATATAAATGGCAGAGCCTTTGTTGCTGTAAATAAAGCACTGGTTACTCAGGCAAGTGCAGCAATTCCCGTTGTTCCTTTATATTTAATGTTATTAGCAAGAGTTTTGGGTAAAAAGGGGCTGGATGAAAACTGCATTGAGCAAATGTATCGTCTGTTAGCAAATCGATTGTATTGTGCAGAAAAGTTGCCTAATGGGGATCATTTGATTCGTATTGATGATTATGAAATGCAAGATGATGTGCAAGCTGAGGTTTCTGCCTTATGGGAAAAGGTTTGTATCGGTGAGATTGATATTATTCCTGACCTTGAGAAATACCGTAAAGAGTTCTTTAAATTATTTGGTTTTGGTTTTGATGATGTACAGTATGAAGAAGATGTGAGGGAAGAGGTTCCTATTTTAAGTATTAAATCCTAGGTACTAGCTTCCCTGTATATAAAACGTATTATAATTAAGAAGGTCCTGCACGTCTTATGCAGGACCTTCTGGCTATATTATTTACATATTGCAGTCCGCAGGAATGGAATATAGGGCTCTTCCATCTCTGACGATAGCCATGTGGATATAGATTATAATTTAAAGGCAAGGAGGCAGGAAATGCCTTTCATAGTGTAGTTTTCCTTGCCGTCTAGAAGACTGGTCGCCTTTAACTTTAAATCTACATTTTTTACTTCGCGCTCAGCATAGGAAACATTAAAAGTGGTGGAATCTGATATTTTGTAGCTGACACCAATTTCTTTTAAGGAAACGTCTTTGCCTCCCAGCATGGTCGCAAATAAAGTGTATTGATCATTGAGTTTATGAGTTCCTGTGAAACCAATATGTAAGGCTGATTTAGAGGCGTCATAAACATGGGCACCATAGGAAATTTTGGTGTGCTCATATCCTGTGATGAAGGTAAGGTTCGGATTGATTTTATACAAAACGTTAAGATCACTAGGTTCTGCTTTTGCATAAGTCGTCAATGAACCAAGAGCCGTTGGAATAGTAGATACTTTTGACTTGAACATCCCATGTTTCAACTGTACTGCAAAACGATCATTTACACCTGCAGTCGCTGCAGCTTTAAATCCAAAATCACCAACGACGTCAGCTGAAACTTTCCCTCTGCCGCTAACTTTAGAATCAAGTGTACTGCCGATTTCCACGCTAATGGCACCTTTTTCAAATTCAGTTACGGGAGAGGCATAAACGATACTGGTTGTCATGAAAAGCCCTGTTGTGAGTGTGAATAGAGCGATTAACTTGCGCATATTTCCTCCTTGAAATGGGATTGGATTTTTGTCATTTATCAGATATAGTATTTTTATCGGGACAAAATGAGTATTTTCGACACAATGACTATTTTATCATAAAAAAATACAGTTAGAAACGAGAGACTATTTAGTCGCCAAAAGATTATAACAAAAAATCGCTACTCATCTTTTTAGGGCTAAGTAACGATCTTCTTATTTGGATTTTACGGTTGTAGGAGATTTTCAAAATTTCAAAGTTGCGCCAATCCCTACACCACTTTTGTTTTCACCTTCGTCAGGCATGTAAGTGTGATAGGTAAAGTTGATGTCTGCATTGTAAGTGATTTTGAAGTTGGCACCAACTTGCAGTTCTTTAAACTCCTTCCCAGCAATTAGAGAGGTGTATCCTTCCCATTCGGGTGCAATAGGACCGTTTATAGCCATTCCAACATATACTTTGGCATTGGAATCCACATCATTACTGCCGATAATTCCTCTGAAGTTGTTGGCAAGTTGCAACTGTCCATAGATATTATCCATGTTGTTACGTTGATCCCAATTTACATTCTGTAAGCCTAATGTAAAATTGTCAGCCAGCTTGTGCTCAAGGTAAAATGTGTTGTTACCTATGCCAGCAGCAGTTTGACCCTTATCCAGATCATTGACTGGAGCAGACAAGCCAGTACCGGTTACAGTAAGAAGTGAAGCTAAAATAATTAGGATTTTTTTCAAAAAATAAGACCTCCAAGAATGCTATGTATTCCATCTGAATTCGAGCTCCACTTATCTGGCGGACCTTTAATTGGATAAGGAACCAATGTGAATATAACAAACTAAAAATGGTAGGTCAATAAGTAAAATCTTCCAATTACAGGCTATCAAAATAGTTTAAAGAAAGAAGGTAGAGTAAATGTTAATTGATAAGCATACCAATTTTTCTAAAGAGAAATTATCCTTTAATGAAATCGATGAAGGTTTTACTACAAAAGAGGCTATAGCGGAGGCGAAACGCTGCTTAAACTGTCCGAAACCCTTATGTCGTGGTGGCTGCCCTATTGAAAATGAAATTCCTAACTTTATTCAAGCTTTGGCAAAAGGGAATGTTGGAGAAGCGAGTGCTATTATCGCTCAGCGCAGTAATCTTCCTGCGGTTTGCGGGCGGGTTTGTCCACATGAAAAACAATGTGAGGGTGCCTGTATTCTTAATAAAAAAAATCGCGGTATTCAGATTGGCAAACTGGAACGCTTTATTGCTGACTTTGATGCAGAAATGGGGATTGCAAGACCCAAGCCTGTCCCCGGTGTACAGGGAAAAGTTGCAGTGATTGGCTCAGGACCGGCAGGCTTGACAGTAGCTGGTGATTTGGCAAAATTGGGTTTTCAAGTTGTTATCTTTGAATCCCAAGCTGAGGCGGGCGGTGTCTTACTGTATGGTATTCCAGAATTTCGCTTAAGCAAAGAAGTTGTTCGTCGAGAAATTAAAAGAATTGAAGATTTGGGCGTGGAAGTTAAAACCGGCGTTGTAGTAGGACAGGATATGACAGTGGATCATTTGTTTGCAGATGGTTTTGACGCCATTTTCATTGGTACAGGGACTGCTCTGCCAAGGATTCTTGATATTCCCGGCAAGGATCTGATTGGGGTGATACAGGCAACCTACCTTTTGAGAATGGTTACCTTAATTCGTACGGAAAAAATTGATCGCAAAGAAACCCCGATTAATACCCGGGACAAAGTGATAGTAGTTGGTGCCGGTAATGTTGCTATGGATGCTGCTCGTACAGCTATTCGTTTAGGAGCTTCCAAGGTTACTGTCATCTATCGCCGTACAGAGGAAGAGGTGACTGCTCTACCGTCAGAGATGGAAGCAGCAAAAGCGGAAGGAGTAGAGTTTCAGTGGCTGTCTAATCCGACTGCAATCTTAGGAACAGAACAGGTTACGGGCTTAGAGTATGAATTGCAGAAAATCGATGAAAATGGCAAATTACGCGGTACAGGAGTAAAAGAAATAATAGAAGCTGATAAGATCATTCCAGCCATTGGTCAGCGTCCGGCAGCTAGGATCGTATCTACTACGGAAGGTATTGAAGTAAGTGACAATGGATATGTGATCACACGGGAACGTCCTTACGGCATGACTACACGCAAAGGCGTTTTTGCCGGGGGAGATGTAGTACATCAACCAGCAACCGTTGTTCTAGCCATGAAAGAAGCAAAGAAACTGGCGGCAGGAATTGCTCAATATGTGGAAGCAAAGAAACTATTGGAGAATTGCTAAGAGATCAGGTTGCAGCAAGACAATCGATTGACATTTTAAAGGCAAAAAAATCCTTACAACCTTTTGGTTATAAGGATTTTTTGCCTTTATGGAATGGTTAAGAACGTTGCAAATGTAATTAGATAGTAAAATCTGCTTTGCCTGGGAGGCTCTATTAGTTCATTTTTGCCATAATTTTTGTGAAAGATGTTAAACTTCTGATTATTCAAATAATCATGTAGAATAAAAATGGAAGTGGGGGTGAACATGATGTTGCTAAATGAACGCCGTTGTAGTGTACTTCTAGATATTTTGGAAAATGAAGGCTGGGCTCGGATTCGAGATTTAGCTCAGAAATTTCATGTTAGTGACCGCACGATTCGTTATGATCTGGATGTGGTGGATGATTTTTTGCAATTTAACAATCTATCATCATTGATTCGCAAACAAAACGGTGGTGTGAAGTTTGTCGAATCCGTTGAAGAGAAAACGAAGCTATTAAGATTGTTTCAACATTTAGGGTTATATCAGTATGTACTGTCATCTAATGAACGACTGCAGAAAATTTTAGCCGAGTTATTATATGTTAAAGATTATATTAGAATCAATGACCTTGCAGCTATTTTATATGTCAGTCGAGGAACCGTCATCAAAGATTTACAGAAAGTGCGCGAGTGGTTGGAAAGAAGGCATCTAGAATTACGCTCCATACCTAAATATGGAATCAAAGTTGTAGGACCGGAACGAGAATTCCGTCAAGCTGTTGTGGAACTGCTGCGCAAAAATCTATCGTTGTCCTATATGTTGGAATGGATCATGACACCAGAAGCTAACTTGAGTGATAGCCAGCTATTTAAATGTTGGCTGGAGAACATTGATGTAGCCTTCCTACAAACCTATATTCGTCGGTTAGAAAATGAGCTTAAGGTTGTCTTTTCAGATGTAGCATTTAGTGGACTGGTAATTTACTTAATCGTCTCCATTCATCGAATTAGAGCGGGGCGTGATATCGTTGGCCGGCAGTCAGAATTGGAAGTATTGCAGAGCTCACGTACCTTTGCCATTGCCCTTACTACCATTCCACTTTTGGAAGAACGATTTGATTTATCCATTCCTCTTGATGAAGTCAGCCTTTTTACGGAGTATATTTTAGGAAGTAATGTCGCATCTTCAGCAGTCGAAGAACAAGAGAGCAGAACGGAAATACAAATGTTGGCATGTAATCTCATTGCACGGGTAAGTCAGGATGTACCTTACGATTTGACAGAAGACCATCAATTGTTAGAAGGACTTTTGGAAGAAGTTCGCCCTACATTGTTTCGAGTAAAATATGGATTAAGTTTAGAGAATCCTTACTTAGATGAAGTCAAGTCCAATTATCCGCTGTTATTTGAATCAGTAAGAAAACATACGAATTCTTTGGCTGCTTATATTGGTGGACAACTGTTAGATGAAGAAATCAGTTACTTAACGGTTCATTTTAGCGCTGCACTTGAAAGGATGAAAAACAGAGATAAAACCCAGCCTTCAGTGCTTGTCATTTGTGCGGCAGGTACAGGAACAGCTAATTTGTTATCATCTCGTTTACAGTCTTTATTTGACATAAAAATTGTCGCCGTAGCACCTTGCCGTCAGGTTCAAATGCTGTTAGAGATTCATCATGTAGACATTATTGTATCTACAGTACCGATTCCTCCCGTTTCGATACCCATACTGATTGTTAACCCTCTCTTACCTCCTCATGATATTGCATTATTAGAAAATCACATGGACAAAGCAAAAGGAACATCTTCCGTTGACGATCTTGTGAAGGTAATTGAAAAATATTGCAGCATTCAAGATTACCCTCAATTGCGCCGCGAGTTAGACAGCGTGCTGAATGCTACGTTAGAAGAAACGCGGATTAATTCTGATCCGCCATCGCTATATCAGCTATTGCCTGCCTCAAATATTAGACTCAATGTACCTGTCCAGAATTGGCGGGATGCTATTTATGAAGCAGGAAATGTATTGTATCAAGAGGGATATATTGAACAAATATACGGACAAGCAATGGTTGATGTAGTCGATAAAATGGGACCCTATATCGTATTTTGGAAGGGCATTGCCCTCCCTCACGCAGATATTGATTGTGGAGTTAAAAAATCGGGATTCAGTTTTATTAGGCTTAAGGAGCCTGTTGTCTTTGGAACACCGGAAAATGATCCAGTGGATATGATATTTGCTCTGGCAGCAGTGGACCATTCCTCTCATGTTATTGCATTGCTGGAATTAACCAATATTCTCAGTGATGCAGAAAAAGTAGCTTGTCTTCGCAGTGAAAGTGAAATCGAAAAAATAACCCAAATGTTTTTGTCCTGGTCCAGGGGGTGTCTTCAAGCTAGCGGAATGGTCAATGGCGAGTGAATTTTGTGCCAGACAAGGAAAAAATTTGTAGGAATAATGGTCCTTATTTCAAAAATTTTTAACGAAGTATGGGGCAAAAAGCACCGTCAGTGAACGTTTTGATAGTTTGAAGACACACCCTAGACACTAAGATAATTTTCCCGGCACATTTGTGCTGAGGTTAGGATAGAGTAGGAGGCTAAAAAAATGAGTAGCAATCAAGTTTTATCAGCAGATTTAATTATATCGCAATTAGAGGCGGCAAACGTTAAGGAGATTATTGAGTCTCTCGGAAATAAGCTGCATGCTTTTGGTTATGTGAAGGATTCTTATGTACCAGCAGTGATAAAGAGAGAAGGAATATTTCCCACGGGTCTTCCTCTTGGCAATATTAATGTAGCTATTCCTCATACTGATGTAGAGCATGTAAATAAGCCAGCCATCGCAGTCGCGACTCTGGCTAATCCAGTGGCTTTTGGCAATATGGGTGATTCAGGCAATACACTAAAAGTTAGTATCGTATTTTTGTTAGCAATGAAAGAACCTCATGCTCAAGTCGATTTATTACAGAATCTAGTTGAAACCTTTCAGAATCCTGAAGTGTTAGAAATTTTGCTAGGGGCGACTAACCCAAAAGAAATTGAACAAATTTTAAAGCAGTATTTAAAGCTAAAGGAGGTGCATTAAATCATGGAACGCGCCATCGATCGTCTGGAGCCTTATCAACGGGCCATAGCCAAAGTTCATCTTGCCTCTGCAGGAGTCTCGCTGGATGCATTGGATGATAAACCTTTAGTCGCTGTTGCAAATAGCTGGAATGAAGTGTGTCCGGGGCATGAACCCTTATTGAAGCTGGCGGAAGCTGTTAAGGCCGGTATACGGGCAGCGGGTGGGGAGCCAATTGAATTTAATACCATTGGTATGTGTGATGGAATTAGCCAAGGGCATCTTGGTATGAGATATACATTGCCCCATCGTGATATGATCGCTGACTCGGTAGAAGTGATGGTTCGTGGTCATGGCATGTTTGATGGGGTGGTATTACTAGGCTCTTGTGACAAAATTATTCCCGGAATGATGCAGGCGGCTCTGCGGATCAATCTTCCAGCTGTGATCGTTACTGCTGGTACTTCTGTGCCAGAATGCAAACCGTCAGATTCAAAGAAATTGCGTACGAAGTTCCTGGCAGGCGAAATTACAGAACGTCAGCTGATTGAAGGCTCTCTCCAGTATTATTCTGGTCCAGGAGTATGTCCGTTTTTTGGTACGGCCAACACCATGGCAGTTCTCTGTGAGGCCATGGGGCTGATGCTGCCGGGGAGCAGCGTCCTTCCCTCACCAACCAGTGCTCGGCGGTTTTCTGCTGAACAATCTGGTATAGCGGTAATGGATATGATTAAGCAAGGCATCAGACCAAGGGATATTGCCACAACAGATGCATTTTATAATGCGCTGGTGGTATTAAATGCCTTAGGCGGTTCATTAAATGCCTTTCTGCATCTTCCAGCCATTGCAGCTGAGGCAGGTATTCCCTTATCCTGGGACAGCTTTGAAGAAGTGAGCGATAAGACCCCGCTGTTGGCGGCACTTGTGCCAAACGGTAACCAGACGGTATACGATTTATATCGTGCTGGCGGCTTACCTTCGGTACTTAAGGAGCTTCAATCGCTGCTTAAAATGGAGGCTAAAACCGTAGGCGGCATAACCATTGGTGAGGTTGCGCGCAGCGCTTCTGAGGGGGACCGAGATGTGATTAAGGCTTTTGCTAAGCCTCTTGCCCCAACCGGTGGTGTGCAAGTACTGTATGGTTCTATGGCACCGTGCGGGGCATTGGTCAAGGCTTCTGCTGTACCGGAAGAGCAACACGTATTTACTGGGCCAGCCATTGTATTTGAAAGTGAGGAAGCTTGTCACCGTGCCTTGCATGAGAATAAAATTAAGTCTGGTCAAGTAGTGGTTGTCCGTTATGAAGGACCTAAAGGGGGGCCTGGCATGCGGGAATTGCATAGGGTTACCGAGGTACTAAAAGGAGTTCCCAATACGGCGTTAATAACAGATGGTCGTTTTTCTGGGGCCAGTGCAGGACTAAGTATTGGTTATTTATGCCCTGAAGCAGCAGAAGGCGGGCCCATTGCTTTGATTGAAGACGGTGATACCATAACGATTAGTCTTACAGATGGCACCGTTAATCTCAATGTTGAGCCTGCAGAATTGGAACGCAGGCGTCTTAATTGGCAGCCTCTCATAAAAGAAACGGATTCAAATTTGCTGCTTAGGTATAGCAAGCAGGTTGGTCCAACTGTCAAAGGAGCAATCTGGGGACTATAAATAAAAAATAGTAAGGGGGATTTTGTAATGGCAAAACGAGTATTAGTATTATGTGGCAATGGGGTGGCAACTTCTACTGTGGCTTGTAAAAAGATTCAGGAATATATGGCAAATGCCAACGTTCGCTGTGAAGTAATTCAGGCAAAAATCGGAGAACTGGCTTCTTATGCTGATAAAGTGGATGTAATAGTCTTAATGGCTATGGGGGCAACACTTCCTGATACCGTAAATACACCTTTGATTAAAGGACTTCCTTTTCTCACAGGCATGGGGCTAAAAGAAACCTTAGAAGAAATTAAAAAGCATTTACAATAACAAAAACAGTGAGGGAGGGATAAAGATGGAAACGATTGCAAGTTATTTTAAAATAATATTTGATATTGGACCTAATGTAGTACTCCCGTTTTTTATATTTTTGTTTGCCTTGGCGTTAGGGACTAAGCCCAGCAAAGCCATTCGAGCAGCTATTTTTATCGCAATTGCGCTTATTGGTATTAAAATGGTTGTTGCCTTTATGGGTGATAATTTAGGGCCGGCGATGAAGGCGCTTTCCAAAAACTCAGGGCTCAAGTTGGATGTTATGGATGTGGGCTGGGGTGCTGTTGCAGCAGCTATTTGGGCTACGCCTATGGGGGCCATCGGCATTCCCGTATTGCTAATCTTTAATCTGGTATTACTTTATTTTCGAGTGACTAAAACGTTAATGGTTGACATTTGGAATTACCATCATTTGATAACTGCTGGTGTCTTAACCTATTATGCAACCGATAATGTATATCTTGGATTTGCGGGAATGATGCTGGCTGCTTTCATAACTTGGTTGACAGCTGACTGGGCTGCTCCTTTCTTGCAAAAATTTTATGGTCTGCCAGGAATATCGATGCCAACCTTGTCTTCTATATCTGAGTTGGTCATCGCAGCGCCGATCAATGAGTTATTAGATCGTATTCCTGGTGTGAAAAATATTCGTGGTAATTTTGATTCGGTGAGGAAATACCTCGGTTTATTTGGCGAACCTGCAGTACTGGCTGTAATCATTGGACTGGTTATTGGAATCATGGCTAAATATTCAATAAAAGATTCCTTAAATTTGGCGATGAACTTGGCTGCTGTTATGATTATTTTACCTAAAGTTGTAGCCATTTTAATGGAAGGCTTAATGCCGATACAAGAAGCCAGTAGTGAATTTTTGCAAAAGCACCTTGGAGGTCGGGAGATATTTCTTGGCTTGGATTCAGCGATTTCTATTGGACATCCCTCTGTTTTAACTGCAGCACTAATTTTAACTCCATTTGTATTAGTATTAGCAGCTATTTTGCCAGGAAATCAGATGCTCCCTTTTGCAGATATTACAGTCATACCTTTTCGGATTGCTTTTGTTGTGGCACTGGTTAACGGCAATGTATTCCGTACCTTGGTTATCGGTGCAGTTGTATTGGTACAAGTACTATTGTGCGGTACTGTAACTTCTCCTGTTTTGACCAAAATATTTTTAGCCGTAGGTGGCAAAATGCCAGAAGGGGCTGTAGGCGTTGCCTCTTTCTCTGGTGGTTCCTTATTTGTTACCTATGCAATTATGCAGACTTTATCCTTTATTTTGAGCGGTGTGATTATTTCCGCAGTGGTTTTTGGCCTCTTTTTATTAGTGGCAAAATCCCAACAGCGCAAAGCAATTAAGTTAATGGAAGAGGAAGAAGAAAACACGTATGCTGCGATACAAAACAAGTCTACACAGCTATAAAGAAGACTTGATTCAGATGGAGTTTTAACTCCACCTGAATCTTTAGTCGCACTTATCCAGGGACCTAGTCGCTCTTAACTCCCCCTTGGAGAGAGGGGAGTCTTAGAGCGACTTGGTCATCGGATAAAAAATAACCGAAAATAACAAGGGGGAAAAGAAAATGGCATTAACTCGTAGCGAAGTATTAGCAAAACTTAAAGCTGAGGTAGCAAAGGGGAAAATTATTTTAGGAGCAGGAGCAGGAACTGGTATATCTGCAAAAAGCGGTGAAGCAGGCGGAGTTGATCTGATTATCATTTATAATTCCGGACGATACAGAATGGCTGGTCGTGGTTCTTTGGCCGGATTGCTTTCTTATGGGGATGCCAATCAAATTGTTGTGGACATGGGGGCAGAAGTATTGCCTGTAGTTAAGCATACTCCTGTGCTTGCAGGAGTATGCGGAACCGATCCTTTTCGTTTAATGGATGTGTTCTTAAAACAACTAAAGAATTCAGGATTTGTCGGAGTTCAGAATTTCCCGACAGTGGGATTAATTGATGGCGTTTTCAGAGCAAATCTTGAGGAAACTGGTATGGGATATGACTTAGAAGTAGATATGATTAGGCAGGCTCACGAGCTTGACCTGCTTACAACACCCTATGTTTTTGATGAAGAACAAGCCGTCAAAATGGCAAAGGCTGGAGCTGATATTCTAGTTGCCCATATGGGGCTAACAACCAAGGGAACGATTGGAGCAAAAACAGCCTTAACCTTGGATGATTGTGTAAAGAAAGTTCAAACCATATGTGATGCAGGAAAATCTGTAAATCCTGATATTTTAGTCATTTGTCATGGAGGTCCAATTGCTGAACCAGAAGATGCTCAATATGTAATTTCCAGAACGAAAGGGGTAGCAGGATTCTTTGGCGCATCCAGCATTGAACGATTTGCCACAGAAGTGGGCATAAAACAACAAGCAGAAGCATTTAAAAATATAAATATTTAAAATAAGTGATTGATCATGCTCAGTTACTTTTAAAGACCATCTGAACTAAAGGTTAAGGTGGTTTTTAATATGCTAAAATTTATATTTAACAGCAGGTCAATCTTAATTTTTGGTAAATACTATAGGTAAAGAAAAATTGATTGATGAAATACCGCAAAATACATTTGAGAAAGTTGCTAAACTATAATTATAGTAAGATTATACACGAAAATTTTGCTATTGGTGGTGGTGAGAGAAAATGATTATAAGTGCCAGCAGACGCACCGATATTCCAGCATTCTATTCTGATTGGATTGTGAATCGCTTAAAAGAAGGCTTTGTATATACGGTGAACCCAATGAATCCTAAGCAGGTTAGTAAAGTCCCTCTAACTGCCGATGTTGTGGATTGCATTGTTTTTTGGACAAAAAATGCCCAGCCGATGTTAAATAAGCTGGATGCCATCAATGGGATGGGTTATTCCTATTATTTTCAATTTACGATCACTCCTTACGATCATAGGATAGAGCAAAACTTGACGGATAAAACTACAATTATGGAAGGATTTAAGGCATTGAGTGAAAAAATTGGCAGGCAAAGGGTAATCTGGCGTTATGATCCTGTTATTATAAGCAACAGCCTTTCAGTGGAATATCATCTTGAACAATTTTACAACATGTGCAGTTCCCTTAAGGACTACACAACAAAGTGTATTTTCAGCTTTGTAGAATTATACGCCAAAGTAAAAAAGCGCACAAAAGGCATCATTGATCAGGAAGTCGATTTTGAGAATCGGAATAAGATCGCTTATGGTTTCTCTGAAATCGCAAAAGGCCATAAACTTTCTTTAGAAACCTGTTCGGAAAAAATAGATTTTAGTAACTATGGTATTATGCATTCTTCCTGTATCAATCAAACAACAATTGAAGATATCGTCGGGTATTCCATCAATGGAAAAAGAGATTTGAATCAAAGACCGCATTGCGGCTGTATCGAAAGTATCGATATCGGTGCCTACGATTGTTGCTCTCATGGCTGTGTTTATTGTTATGCTGCATCGAATGAAAATAGGATCTACCAGAATATGCGGAAGCATGACCGTCATTCGCCTCTGCTGCTTGATCAACCCTATACAGATTATAAAATAAGGGAGCGCGTAGTAACCTCTTTGAAAAACGGACAGGTTTCATTGTTCTAAATTAGCATAATGCATATGGACACATAAGATGGAGAGACTAATTAAGAATATGTTAGTATTTTTTAAAAAAATAGCTATATACCAATTTTTAGTAGTATAATAATTAGTAGTAATATATCAAAATGAAAAGGAGTAATTGTGATGGATGAAGTTCTAAAATTTCTGACAGATAACCCAACGTTTTATCTTGCTACTGTTGATGGGAATATACCCAAAGTACGGCCCTTCGGGTTTGTTATGAATTATGAAGGTAAGCTGCATTTTGGTACCAACAACAAAAAAGATGTGTACAAGCAGCTTAAAGCGAATCCCCATTTTGAAGTATCTACAACGTCTAAAACTGGTGAATGGCTGCGTCTGAAGGGAAAAGCTGTCTTTAATACGAACAAGCAATCCAAGCAGGCAGCTTTCGATTCTGCACCCTTTCTTAGTCAAATGTATAGTGTTGATGATGCGATCTTTGAATTATTTTATATTGAAGAGGCTGAAGCGACATTTAACACTATGAAGGGTGATTCCAGAACCATTCGATTCTAACAGAAAAGTTACATATTTCTATCATAGAAAGACAATAAGAAGCAATGGGGGAATTCCTCATTGCTTCTTATTTTTAATTCACATATCAGTAAAATCCTCAGAGTGTCAGCGTCATGTCAAACCAGTGGGAGCCACCGTGAGTTGATTTAGAAAGTCCGTTATTCGCGTAGCCAAAGGATTCATAATAGTGGACTAGCTGATTTTTGCACGTCAGAATGACGCTTTTTCGCCCCGTATTCTTAGCGGTCTGAATCAAATGATTCATTAATTGAGCCGCAATTCCCTTGCAACGGTACTCTGGAATTACATCCAGACCAAAAACAGCTAGGTTTTGACCATTTGGTATATGGTGCTGTGTACTATAAAATAGTTCATCATAGATTACAGGACTATTGGTGATGCATCCGTTCACAAAGCCGATTAAAACCCCCTCTTTTTCAGCTATAAAAAAGCATTCAGGAAAAGCCGCAATCCTTGCCTTTAATGACTCACGCGTTGCTGCTTCCGCTGCAGAAAAGCAAATCGTTTCTATTTCAGCTACACGCTCCAAATCCTCTGGCCGGACGTTTCGAATTGTTATTTCTATCATATGATATCCTCCCAAGATCAATTATAGACAACTAAAACCTTATTATATCATAGATTTATAAGGGCGAAGAGAGAATGAAATCGTAATGCGAATGCTTTTTGTATATACTATAGATAATTGTAAGATTGAAAGACATAGGAGGATTAGGGGTGTTGATATGGCATATAAATTAGTTTGTATTGATATTGATGGAACACTTCTTAATAAAAAGCATACCATTACCAAAAGAACAAAAGACATCCTAGTGAAAGCGCATGACCTGGGGGTTCATATCGTCATCAGTACTGGACGAATGTATACGGATGCAGAATATTACTCCAATCTTCTTGGTGTACAGTCTCCGGTGATAGCGTCAAACGGAGCATTTATAAAAGAAAAAAATAACGATAAAGTAATCTACAAGGATGTTCTTGGTTCAGAGGTATCGTTAGAACTATTAAAGATTTTTCGCAAACACCAGATAAAGCCTTACTTTTGCACACCCCATAAGTTTTATTATGGTAATATTATGTTTAGGCTTTTCTATTTAGGAACTCAAATATGGGGTGTAAGGAGCAACAAACTGGATCTGCAATATGTATTTTCCTGGGGTCAGTGGCAGAAAGTATTACATAAAGAGCAAGATAATATTGTAAAAAGTGAGGTTATTTATAGAAATCCGGCGTTGGTTTCTGCCCTAAGGAATGAATTGTTGAATGTACCACAATTAGAAATCGCCGATTCTTCAAGATATAATATCGAAATTACCCGCAAAGGAGTTTCTAAAGGCAAAGCGGTAGCAATGCTGGCGGAGTTTTATAATCTAAAGCGAGAAGAGATCATTACCATAGGTGATAGTGCAAATGATATATCGATGATCGAATTTGCTGGTATGGGTATTGCTATGGGAAATGCTTTGAAGATCGTAAAAGAAAGGGCGGATTACATAACCGATTCCAATGACAATGAGGGAGTCGCTAATGCAATCAATAAGTTTATTTTAGATAATCGCTTTTGAATAATAAAACCTTGCAGGAATTTTGTATTTTATGGTAAATAGGGATAAATAAATAGTTTGTCTTAAAAGTAATGATATCTAATTTTTAGTAGCAGGATGCAGTAATGAAGTTGATTCATCTATGATGGTTCATAATCAGAAAAATAGGAGAGGATGTATCATGGACATTTTTGATTTCGCATTGCAAATGGAATTAGATGGTGAAAAGTATTATCGGAATTTGGCTGAGAAAGTAAACCATGATGATCTTAAAAAAGTTTTGGAAGGTCTTGCAGAGGATGAGCAGCGTCATTATAAAATTATTCAGTTAGCGCAAAGCCAAACATTCAATTCTATTGCAGATTCTTCTTTAAGCAGCATACCCAATGTTTTCTCTAGGAATAAAGATAAAGCGTTTGTTCCGGAAAACGATCTTATTGCAAAGCTAAAAGACGAACAATCCGATGTGTATAGGGCAGCGTTGCTAAAAGAAGAAGAGAGCGTTGCACTTTATAAAAAACTGCAAGAGGATTCAAAGCAGCCAGAAGCAAAGCGTATTTTTGAAAAACTGATGCAGGAAGAAGAAAAACATGTAGAAGTGATTGAAAATATTATTGAAATGCTAAACCATGTTAATGATTGGGTAGAAGCAGCAGAGTTCAATCCT
>ENA-OFCE01000446-OFCE01000446.1-metagenomes-genome-assembly--contig:-NODE-446-length-27123-cov-25.769359_pt1 | contig 27123 bp, 23 predicted proteins | sample MGYA00153388_OFCE01 | MGnify analysis MGYA00153388 | reverse complement strand
TCTCACTAATAAATTGTCTGCCGAAATGCTTCGCCCTTGCAAAATAGAGATACACCCATTCTACATCTGCTCAGCTCGAAAAGATTGAGATATAATAGAATCACAAAGATGTGTAAATTGTAAAACAATATGGTCAAGCAAAAAATTTTAGATGAAGGGCGAGAATATACCTTTCGTTCATATTTTGACTTACCTTACGAAACGGATCAGATTTTAGCAGAATTTGATTACTCGCTAACTGTCGCTGAGCTATCTTTGCCACATACCTCTAAAGAACTAAGAGAAATAGCATCTCTCAAAGAAAGAATTACAGCAACTTTGCCTTTTATCAGTCTTAGCAGCGAAACAGCTAGAAGAGAATCTTTAGTAGCCCCTGTATTGCTGGATCTCGTCCGATACTGCCAATGTCAACTGCGATTTGAGTATACTCTCAACGTTAATAACTGGTTAAAGGGAAATTTAGATTATCTCGTGAAGTCCAATCAAGAGTTATTGGTTATTGAAGCAAGAAACGATGATATGACTAGAGGGTTTACTCAATTAGCTATACAATTAATTGCGATGTCACACGTTGAAGACCAAAATGTTTTTTATGGTGCTGTGACAATGGGAGAATTCTGGCGATTTGGCAAGTTAGATCGGAGTCAAAAGACTATTTTTCGAGATATTCATTTATTTAAAGTGCCTGATGATTTAGACGATTTACTGAAAGTAATGGTAGGAATTTTGGATGGGGATTAAGCTGTCGTGCATTGAAATTGTATATTGAGGGCGATCGGGACACCCCAAAAGAGTTTGATTGTTTCTTAACATACAATTTAAATGCAGAACAGCTTACTGAGTGTAAAATCTTAGCTTAAGATCGATCGCCCTTGCAGTAATTAATCAGTTTACCAGTCAAAGCGTCTTGATTTGCCGCTGCTTGATTCGCCCGCTGTCCGGCCTTGATAATATCTGCTTGAGCTGCTTGGATTTGCTCTCGACCTTTTATACTGGTAGAAGCCTGATTTCCGGCCTCAAGAGCTTTGCCTATGTCCCCCAGTGCTTGACCTATTTCGCGGAAGGATTTAACCGAAGGCTCTTGCATTTCTTTGAGAGTTGTGTCTGTGATTTGCAGCGCCTCTAGTTGTTTCGATATTTGGTTCAAATCTTTAGCTAAGTTCTTAGTCGTTGCAGCATCGTTGCTGTCTTTCTTAATATCAATGAGAGTGTTACCTTTAGCGACAATTGCAGTAAATTTAGTACACTGGACATCTCGGTTATCGCTGCAACTAATCGTCAGCGTACAGCAAGCAATAATTATGAACAGGATGGCAATCTGTTTGCGAAAAAAGTACATGAATCCTCGGTTGCAAAAAAAAAGTATATTCTGGAATTTTAAAGTATATTCTGGAATTTTATAGTAGAGTGTGTCAGCGATTAGCCGATCGACATATTTACTGTCGAAAAACTTTGGTGGCATTCAGACACGCTCTGCTAAGCTAAACTACGTACCTGTTTAGGAACTATGGTCAAAAACAGCAATAACCTACAGAAGGGCAGCATTTGGGGATATCTTACCCTGCTTTTGCCAATTTCCTTGACGGCGGTTGCCAGTTTCGAGTCGGGAAGGATGTTTTGGGCGATCGCCACCACAGCGGGCATTGCTTGGGCTTGCAGACTCTACCAGCAGCAGCAAAAACATAAACTCGCTCATTTAGACTCCGTTTTCTACAGATTGATCAAGGAAAATCAAGGGCGAGTTACGGCTTTGGATTTGGCGATGAATGCGAAACTTCCCGGAGAGAAGGTTCAAGAGTATCTCGACGAACGGGCATCGGAGTTTGCAGCAGATTTTGAAGTGACGGAACAAGGCGGAATTTTGTATTATTTTCAAATAGCTCCAACTGTCAATCAAAGCGAAACACCGAATGCAGTAATAGCTATTCAAGAGCCTCCCATAAATCGGGAAAAAGCACAAGAGAAAAAACCCAACTTATTCCCGATCGCGCAAACCAAGAATCCTGAAAATCCCAAAATATCTTTCACCCAGACGGAACTTTCCCGCAGGTTCAAAGTTCACGCAACTACGATCGGCAAGTGGAAAGTTAAGCCAGAGTTTGGTGAGTGGAGTCGCGAAAAAGACCCGGAGGCGATCGCCTGGGAATATTCTACAGAAAACAAGCGATTTTATCCCAAAGATTGAGGTATTGACTAATTGGCTGGTTTGGGCTACGTTAGGTTATAGTCGAAGTTTTTTTGAAATTAAAGGCAAAGCAAATGCAGCAGTACCAGAACCGAGAACAGCTCCCGCTTGATCGGATATTTCTGGGAAATTGCCTGGAACTTCTGAGCACCTTGCCAGACCAATGCGTTGACTTAGTAGTATCCTCTCCTCCGTATAATTTGGGCAAGGAATACGAATCCAAGCAAGCTCTCAATATTTATTTGGAAGAACAGAAACTGGTGCTGCAAGAGTGCAGCCGAATTCTCAAAAAATCAGGTTCGCTGTTCTGGCAAGTCGGTGCTTTCTCCGAAAAAGGTACGCTAATTCCGCTCGATATTCGCTTCTTCCCCATTCTAGAATCCTGCGGGTTAATTCCTCGGAATAGAATTATCTGGGGGAGACAGCACGGTTTGCACGCCAGAAATAAATTCTCATGCCGTCACGAAACAATTCTTTGGTTTACTAAATCCGATGAATATACATTTAATTTAGACGATATTAGAGTGCCGCAAAAGTATCAAAATAAAAAACATTACCGGGGTTCTCGCAAAGGCGAACTTTCGTGCAATCCTGGCGGGAAAAACCCGGGCGATATTTGGATGTTCCGCAACGTCAAACACAACCACGAGGAACAGACAATACATCCCTGTCAATTTCCCGAAGACTTGATAGCTAGAATTGTCTTAGTTACAACCATAAAAGGTAATGTTGTTCTCGATCCTTATATGGGTTCGGGTACGGCGGCAGTTGTAGCTAAGAATTGCGATCGGCATTTTATCGGTGCAGAATTGGAGCTAAAATATTATCAAGTTGCGCTGCGTCGTTTAAGCGGGGAACCGGACGAGCGCGGCTATTTCCCCAACTTAAAAACTCTGCGAGACTATGTAGAAAAAACTGGACAGCCAATTGAAGCATTTCGGTTTGACGTACAAGTAGGTAAAAAACCAACAGAACGCAGCAAAGCAAAAATATATCCCGAAGAGTATCACTTAGAAGAAATGGAGAAACGCTTGCTATATGAGGAAGCAGCTTTTGCTGCGGATATTCGGGGAAAAGCTCCACCAGTAGACCTCAAGCTAAATGGCAACGGTAAGAAAACGCTTAATCCTACTAAAATTGGAGAGCAATTAGAACTTGAGTTGTGGAGCTAGTATATCATTTTTCAAATAATCCGAATAGAACTGCGATTGCGGGGCGATCGCCCTGAAATTATTTGACATTCGCACTCTTGCTGACTTACTATTGTCCTTGATGTTTGAGCGCTGTAAACAGTCAATTTTGCAGGTACATTTGTATTCCTTTCCTTGAATAAACCAACTATTCTGATCGGTACATTAAATAGATAGGCCGATAATACTGTTAGTTGGTTCACAGCTTGCTCGTAGTAAAGGCTGCTATTAGCAGCAGGAAACATTTGTGATTTTGTAACTATAATAACAACCCTAACGGGCTGTCCTGTGAGAGGTGTATTAGTATTGAAAAACAATTGCGATCGCACGGTATTGTTTAATAGAAATGAATAGTGAGAGAACTGAACTTCTGCAATCGCACCAGCAGAACCAAAGTCAACATCTGTTCCCAAAAATCGATACATCGGCGGAATCGGGATTCTGGCTTGCCATCCAAGTTTGACCAACTCTGTTTTGATGTATTCATTTGTTGCTACAGGATCGAAAACTGGATCGCCCACAAATCCAGCTTGAGCTGAAGCTTTTATATGCAGTGGCGTAGCCGCAAGTACGCTACTCATTTGGTTCCATTCTACGCTACAGTAGTCACTGATGACAGTGGTTGCTCCATTGAAATCCGTAAATTCAATTAAAATAGCAGATCCTCCTTTCTCCCATGTCTAAACCAACCTTGCGCGTAGTCGCACGCCTCGTCGCCTTTCCCGACAAAGTAGCAGAACTTAAATCTCTGCTGCTGAGCATTATAGAGCCAACTCGCCAAGAAGCAGGCTGCATCAAATATGAACTCCTACAAAATCAAGTCGATCCTACGGATTTTACTTTTGTTGAAGAGTGGGAAAGTGCAACTTTGCTGGAACAGCATCTGGCTTCTAATCATATTCAAGCCGCAGTGCAGCAATTAGACGGTTTGGCAGTTGGGCCACCAGATATTCGCCGCTATGAATTGCTAGCTTAAAAGTGCAAATTGCACACCCTAAATATATTGGTTCTGCCTAAGTCTGATTCTACTAACTTCGGAAAATCTCATGAAAGTAGCATCAATCAAACAGTTATTTACTTATCCGATTAAAGGGCTGACACCGCGAGAAATGTCGGAGTTTGTTTTAACAGCAGGACATGGAATTAAGGGCGATCGAGCTTTGGCGCTAATGTTTGCAGATAGTAACATCGAAGCGGCAAAGATGCCCGCTCAAAATCGCCCCTGGATGAGCAAAAAATATTTGGCAGTTCAAAACGATTGGCCTCTGTTAGCGGCTTTGGAATGTGATTATCAACCGGAAACGGCCGTTTTAACAGTCAAGCGTCAAGGAGTTACAGTATTATCAGTAGCAACGAATACAGCAGCGGGGCGCGATCGCATCAGCACTTTTTTCACGGAATATTTGGCGACAATTGAACCAACAAAAGAAGCGAAACATCCGCAGCTTGCGCCTTTGCAATTAGTCGGCGACAGCAGTGGCGAAACTCGTTATCCCGATCGACAACCCGTACACATTTCATTACTCAGTCAAGCCACATTAGATGAATTAACCCAAAAGGCTGGTAAAAACATAGACGTGCGCCGATTTCGCCCGAACATTGTGCTAGAAGGCATGGAAGCTTGGTCGGAATTTGAGTTAATCGGAAAACAGTTTCAATTGGGCACGGCGCGCATAGAGGTAACAGCACGAATCGGTCGCTGTGTCAACATAGAAGTTAATCCAGAAACGGGCGATCGGGATATTGCCCTACTCAGTTTACTGCAACAGGAATTCGGTCACGCACAAACTGGAGTTTTAGCCAAAATCATCAACAGCGGCACTGTTAAAATCGGCGATATTTTGAATCTTTGATCTCATATCAATTCCGGCTGCGCCGGAATAGAGAGGACACGGCAGTGCCGTGTCCCTACAATTGATCGCGGTAGGGAAACGGCACTGCCGTGTCCTCTCTATCTTGGCCATGTCCCTACAATTGATCGCGGTAGGGAAACGGCACTGCCGTGTCCTCTCTATCATTCCGGCTGCGCCGGAATTGATATTAATCTCCCCAAACAATCAACCATCAACGACTGTGGGGCAAGCACCCAAGCCCGCCCCACACATAGATGCCAGATTAAGTTCTAATAACCAGCTTCCTCCTCGTACTCAGGAGTCTTAGTCTTCTCAGGGATATTCACCCGAGGAGCCTTGTAGGGCTTCGGCGCTTCATCGTCAGCCCAAGCATCCGCCTCCACATCATCCTCATACTCGTACTCTACCACCGGCTCCTTCGGGCGAGAACTCTCAGAGCGAGCGTACTGTTTTTCCTCGTACTCCTCCTCCTCGTAATCGTCCTCCTCGCCGCCCCAATTATCCTCTTCGTACTCGTCGTCGTAATCATTAATCGGTTCAGGCATCGCCGCGCGCATCTGCTGCCGTACAGGAGGCCGATTCCACTGCGAGTCCTCGTCCCAATCAACTTCCTCAACCGCAGGCGCAGCTACCCTGCTGCGCATTTCCGGTGCAGGTATCCGCACGCCCGGGCCCAATTGATTTCCCGTAGCCACGGGTTTCGGATAATAGCCTTGTTCCTCCTCGTCGCGTTCCCAAGGTGCTTGGCCCAAACCGACGCGCTCCAGCAAACCTACCGTCAACTGTCGCATCCGCTCTTCGGAACCTTCAAACACAATCAAGCGATTCGGGCCGCTGCTGACAATTTCCTCCATTCCCAACTCGTAAGTGCTGAGAACTTGGTCGGGGATTTGGGGGATTCCCAAGGAAGCGATGATGATAGAAACTAACTTACCGTCTTCGGGGTCGAACCTGAAGCCCCGCACTCTCCCCAAAGGTTCCCCGGTTTCGGTGATCACTTCGCTGTTAATCAAAATGCTGTAGACATCAACATCAACATCATCTTCGATCGCGCTTTCATCTTCCACCAACAGCACGTCGCCGATTTCGCTGACATTGTTGAGGAACATAAACCTCGGCATTCCAGCGACCGCGAATATATTATCACGTAGACCGATCGCCACAACTTCCCGCCGGTCAATGTCCACCCACAATTGACTGACTACACCCAAGCGTTTACCTCTGTCGCGGGTGATTACCTGAGTGCCGAGAATATCGGAGCGTTGGCAAATTTGTTCGGATGTCATCTAGCTCTAATCCTGATTTATCAAGTACATATATCACTGAACACGATCGTCAACAGAGACTCCGGGACTACAACTTCAGTCCTATGACTTGAGTATAAGCTCCCCGCGCTTGAGTAACACCAATTGTACGCTGAGCCGATTGAATCATCGGTCGTCGCAAACTTACAACTATAAACTGGGCTTGTTCCGACTGTCGTTTTATCATTCTAGCCAATCGCTCCACATTTGCCCCATCCAGAAACATATCCACTTCATCAAAAGCGTAGAACGTAGACGGGCGGTAGCGTTGTAGTGCAAAAATAAAACTCAGCGCCGTCAAGGATTTTTCACCTCCAGACATGGAAGCCAGCCGCTGAACGGGTTTTCCTTTCGGGTGAGCGACCAAATTCAAGCCGCTGCTGAAGGGGTCTTCCTCATCGTCTATCTGGAGATAGCCATCGCCTTCGGAAAGTTCCGCAAAGATTGTCTGGAAGTTCTCATTAACCGCATCAAAAGCTTCTTTAAAAGCGCGCCGCCTGAGCGTGGTAAAGTTTTCGATTCTCAACAGCAGTTCCGTCCGTTCTCCTTCCAATGTCGTCAACTTTTGACTTAATTCTTGCAAGCGTTCTTGAGTGCGGTTGTACTCTTCCAAGGCTAGCATATTGACTGGTTCTAGAGCTTGAATACGTTTGGCGATCGCCTTTACTTCCTGCTGCAATTCCATCAAACTTCCCTTTTCTACATTTTCGGGAATCGACGGCACTGGGTCGGGCATTTCCGCCCGCTGCGTATCCAATAGAGTGCGGACTGCGGCCAATTGTTCCCGGCGTTCTTGCTGGGTTTCGTGCAGTTTTTGCAACTGCCATTGTAACTGCTGTTTGGCTAAATGCTGCTCTCGCAGTTGAGATTCCGCCCGATCGCGATCGCCCTTTTCCACACCCAACTTTTCCTCAATTTCGGTCACGGATGCCTTAGCTGCCACAATTTGGCCATCGAGTTCCAACTGCTGCGAAACAATCCGGTCGATCGCCTCAGCGCCCGCATTTTGCTGCACTTGCCATTCCTGCAACTTCTGAGTGCCCTCCTTAATTTTCTCGGACAACCGCCCGAATTGATTTTCCAAGTCTACAAGGCGCTGCTGGACATTTCTCAGAGCCAATTCTCGCTCTTGCAGTTGTGCTTCTTGCGCGCGCAAACCCGATTGCATTTGCTGCCATTCGCTGTGACTGTTCGACTCTTCCAACTGCGCCAAAGTTTGGCGGTACTGCTGCAATTGAGATGCTTGTGCGGGCAATTGTTGTTCCAGCAACTGCAATCTCGACTGAGAATTAGTTAATTCCTGAGTATTTTTAGTAATTTGCGATCGAACTTGGGTTTGTTGCGCTTGCAAACTCTTAATTTCAGCATCCAACTGTTCCAAGCGCAACTGATTTTCGCGCAAACTCTGCTTCGCTTCCATCAATTCTTGACTGCGAGTTTTGACTGAAACAGACGCAAGGTCGATCGCAATTTTGCACCTGACCAAAATCCGCTCAATTTCCTCAAGCCGTTCTTGCAAAGATGCGATCGTCCGCGCTTCAACAGCAGCCTCACTAGCATCAACCGTACCAAAATGCAAGGTCGATCTGTTACTAGAACTTCCCCCAGTCATCGCCCCGCTAGTTTCCAAAATCTCCCCATCCAAAGTCACAATTCGATACTGTCCCAAATAGCGGCGGGCATCACTGAGGTTGCTAAACACAACCGTACTGCCAAAAACATAAGCAAAAATTTCCTGATAGCGCGAATCGCAGTCAATCAAATTCACAGCCGCATCCACAAACCCCGCCGCGCGCCGCAAATTTTCATTCACCGAAAATCTGCCACCTCTAATCTTATTCAAAGGCAAAAACGTCATCCTTCCCGCGCGTTTTTGTTTCAACAATTCGATCGCAGCAGCGCCCACACTGTCATTTTCCACCACCATATTACCCATGCGGCCGCCCGCCGCAATTTCCAGCGCCAACTGAAAGCGCGGCTCCACCCTGCCTAGTTGAGCCACCAAGCCGCAAACTCCGCCAATTCCGCTTTGCGCGACAATTTTTGCAGTAAACGTGCCAGTCGCTTCTTGCAGTGCTTGAAACTGCACTTCGAGCTTGTCTAATTTGCGCTGTCTTTCCCGTTGTTCTTCCAACAAACGAGTTTGAGTTTCCTGTTGCAGTTGCAATTCTTGTTCAGCTTCCACTACAATCTGATTCAGCGATGCTACTTGCAAAGATGCGATACCTTTGGTTTCCCCAAGGCGGGATTGCTGAACTTTTTTCGCTTCAATTTCCTGTTCCAATACTTGCAGCGATTGGTTTTGTTCTTGAATTTGACTTTGCAGGCGATCGACTCTTTCACCAATTGCAGCTTGTTCCGCGCGTTCAGGTTCAAGACTTTGCTGAATAACTTCGATTTGGCGGTGTAGTTCCGTTTGTTGCTGCACCCAAGCTTCGGCCGTCGAGGCGATCGCACTTGCAACTTCCCGACTTTCATTTAAACTTAACTGGGCACCGTCCCGCTGTGACTGCAAAGTTCCTATTTGAGACCTTACATAAGATATTTCAATCTCAATCTGCTCCAAACTTTGCCGAAATTGCCGAACTTCTTGCTCAGTTTGTGCTATGTTGGCCGCCATTTGTCCAGCGGTTGTTTCCAAATCCTGTTTGCGGTTTTGCAGTTGTCGCCGTTCGGCTTCCTGAGTCGCAATACTCGCTTGTAGCGCCAACAATTCCGACTCGCCCAAAGCTTTAACGCGGGCATTCAGTGCGTCGAGTTCGGCGGTTGCTGCTTGAATTTGAGTGGTAATTGTTTGCAGTTGTTCGGTGAGATCGGTAGAATTGCGATCGCCCGCTTCGATTTGTTCCCGCAGTTTCCATTCTTGCTTTTGCAACTGACGAAATTTTAGCACAATTTCCCACTGCGATTTTTCTTGAAATTCCGCCCGCAACTTTTGATACTTTTCGGCTTTTGTGCGATCGTTGGCTAGTCTATCACGCTGAGAAATCAACTCTTTTTCTACAATGCCGCTGCGTTCTTCCACATCCTTAACTTCATCCAACTTCTGCCTAGCTAAGGAGATTTTGCGATCGAACTGAGCCACTCCTGCCAATTCATCAATGATTTCTCGGCGTTCCTTAGAATTCATCGAAATAATGCTGGTAACATCTCCTTGTAGCACGACGTTATAACCTTCGGGATAAATTCGCAAACGGTTAAGTTGTTCGTGCAGTTGAGTCAGCGTACAAGGTGCGCCATTAATGTAATAAGTCGAAGTGTAAGTACCTTGGCGAGTTACTCGAAGTTTGCGCGTCACACTCCACTCATCCGGTTTGGACTTTGGGATTTTGGCTTTGGGATTGGTAGCGAGTATTTGTCCGTTATTGTCTTGAGTTGCTGCAATTTCTATCTCTTCAACTTCTTCAACAGATAACTCATCCGATTTTGGATTAACAGGAGATGATTGTCCGTTTTTGTCTTGAGTGGCTGCAATTTCTATCCCTTCGGCTTCCTCAGTTTCAACAGATAAATCCAACGATTCTGGATTAGCAGATAATTGTTCCTGATTGTCTTGAGTTTCGGGGATTTCGAGTTCATCCTCATCCTGAGTGAACCATTCATCTCCCACATCTTCCAGTGCAAAAGTCGCAGTGACGCTAGCTTCGATCGTACCGCGCTTATTTTGAGCCGTGTTCACCAAATCCGGCAAACGTTCAGCCCGCATCCCCTTAGAAGTCGAAAGTCCGAGACAAAACAGCAAAGCATCAAGGATATTGGACTTACCAGAACCGTTGGGCCCGGAAACCACAGTAAAACCGGGTAGCACGGGAATGGCCGTCGTGCCGCCAAAAGATTTAAAGTTAGTTAGTTCGATCCGTTTAATGTGAACCATATGCTAGCACTAGCTTTGGCCCTAGGTTGTTGTCACAGGGTAGCACAGGCAATAGGGCGATCGACAACATATAAACTTTCCGGCATAGTCGATCGAACAGATATCTTACACGTTTGTCGATCGCCCAGTCGGCCTGTACGACAAAACAGCTTATTGAGAATGGCCCCACATCTGTGCCCCGACCGACAACCACAAACAAAAAGTAAATTTTGATACAGATAACTCCATGAGACTCGATCGGCATTATTTGTGCGATCGTACCTGAAAGCCTCACCCAGAGACAATGGGAGCCAAGATAATACCAAAAATTCTTAACATCCCCCCTAGACATATAAAAACTTTCCGGTAAAATCGAAACCAAAATTAATAATGTATAAAGTAACGAAGCGCATATGGAGGGCAAACCCATTACACCAGCTCTAAACTCATCTAATCTGTCAGCTTCATTTGAAGGCGACGAACAAGTATTACAAATTTGGGGTCGCCAGCCCCTGAAAGGACACGTCAAAATCAGCGGCGCCAAAAACTCCGCCTTAGTCGTGATGGCCGGGTCTCTGCTTTGCCCAGACGATTGCCGCCTCCGCAACGTTCCCGGTTTAGCCGATGTCGCCCGCATGAGACAAATTCTAGCGGCTGTAGGAGTCAAATTACAGCAGAACGGCGACGTTTTAGACATCAACGCCAGCAACCTCATAGACGCTCAAGCCCCCTACGAATTAGTCAGCCAACTGCGGGCGAGCTTCTTCATCATCGGGCCGCTCCTAGCGCGTCTGGGATTTGCGAAAGTGCCATTACCCGGAGGTTGTGCTATCGGCGCCAGACCCGTTGAACTCCACGTTCGCGGGCTACAAGCCCTCGGCGCCGAAGTCCACATCGACCACGGTACTGTTCACGCTTATGTCAAAGGGCCGAACCGTCGCCTCCAAGGTGCCAAAATTTATTTGGATTACCCCAGCGTTGGCGCAACTGAAACTTTGATGATGGCGGCGACTCTGGCTGAAGGAGAAACCGTGATTGAAAATGCGGCTCAAGAGCCAGAAGTCGCAGATTTGGCTAATTTCTGTCGCGCAATGGGAGCAAACATTCAAGGCGCGGGCACGAATACGATCGTCATTTCGGGAGTTCCCAGACTGCACGCGGTAGACTATTCAATTATTCCCGATCGCATTGAAGCCGGAACATTTTTAGTAGCAGGAGCCATCACTCACTCCGAAATCAGTTTGTCGCCGGTAATTCCCGACCACCTGACCGCCGTCATTGCCAAATTGCAGACAATTGGCGCGAAAATCATTACAGAATCCCCCGACATTTTGCGGATAGTTCCCGGCCCAACTCACTCCGCCACAGACATCGAAACTCTGCCTTACCCAGGTTTCCCCACAGATATGCAAGCTCAGTTTATGGCCTTGCTGACGCTGAGCCAAGGAGACAGCTTGATCAAAGAAACCGTGTTTGAGAACCGCTTGCGCCACGTAGCAGAGCTCAACCGCATGGGGGCCGACATTCGCCTTAAAGGCAATGTCGCGATTGTGCGCGGAGTGGCGCGACTATCGGGTGCACCCGTAGTAGCAACAGATTTGCGAGCATCGGCTGCCTTAGTGCTGGCGGGACTTGCAGCCGATGGTGTCACCACAATCAGCAGCTTGCATCATTTAGACCGTGGTTACGAGCAGTTAGAGGTGAAACTCCAAAAATTGGGCGCTAACTTGCGGCGGGTCAAAGAGGGCACAGAGCCGGTGATTGCTGAGGCTCCTGTCAATCTCATGCGATCGGGTTTAAAGTAGTAGTTAGTGGTGATTGGTTAGTAGTTATTTGTTAGTAGTTATTTGTTATTGGTTACTAGAAATAACAAATAACTACTGCCAACTGCTTTCCTGCCAACTGCTTTCCTGCCCAATTCCCAACTGACTAAAATGTTAAACATCCCGCTCATCGGTTTGAAAGCAGACCAGTTTCGGCATCCGCTAGACTTGGCAGCCACCAACTCTCTCAAACAACTGCCGGGCCTGGATTTGATGGTGCGGCAGTTGCTGGGACAACTTGGCGAACAGTTTTTCATGCTCGAAAATCTGGCTTCCAGCGTCCAAGTCGGCGAAAATCAATTGCCTCACCTGCATCAATTGCTGGTGGATGCCTGCAAAACTCTGGATTTAGAAGTGCCGCAGCTTTATGTGCGTCAGCATCCGATGCCAAATGCTTACACCTTTGCGATGCGGGGAAAACAGCCTTTTGTGGTGATGCACACTTCTTTGATTGATTTGCTCACAGACGAGGAAGTTAAGGCCGTAATCGGTCACGAGTTGGGTCATTTGAAGTGCGAGCACGGAGTTTACCTGACTCTGGCTAATCTAATTGTGTTGGCGGCCGGTCAAATTTCGCCTTTGGGAACCGTGCTCGCGCAGGGTTTGCAGGCGCAAATGCTGGAATGGTTGCGATGTGCCGAATTCACGTGCGATCGCGCCGCCTTGCTCGCTACCCAAGACCCGAGAGTGGTAGCATCGGTGTTGATGAAACTGGCCGGAGGTTCGCCGACTTTAGCGCCGAAACTGAATGTAGATGCGTTTTTGGCGCAGGCGCGTGCCTACGACGACCTCAGCAGCTCTCAATTGGGAGAAATGCTCAAACAAGCTCAAACCGCTCAGTTGTCCCATCCTGTACCAGTATTGCGTGCCAGAGAGATCGATCGATGGGCAAGTTCAAAAGATTATGAATCTCTTGTGCAAAGTCGATCGGTGTGTTATGGTGGTGAAACAAACAAAAAGGGCGGGTGGCGGAATTGGTAGACGCATCAGACTCAAAATCTGACACCGAAAGGTATGAGAGTTCGATTCTCTCTTCGCCCACTACTGCAAGAGCTAAATAAATATAGGGTTCCAGATATCTCATCTGGAACCCTAATTTATATGGCATCGGGCATCGGGAATTGCGAATTGCGAATTGGTAACTAATAGACCTCTTGCAAAAAAAATATGTGTTATCCTTAAAAGTTTGCTCAAGTTTAGGTCAAACTTTGAATTATTGGGTTGATTGGCATCTCCTTAAACTTGCCCAGCCTGCTAGATTATAAAATTGGCTAAACTTTCTATAATAGCACAAAATTATTTTGCAAGAGGTCTAATGTCAACCGTCAACAGTCAACAGTCAACAGACAACAGTCAACAGATTTTATGGGTGAAATAGCCGCTTTAGGCGCTGCCTTTGTCTGGGCTCTATCTTCCACAATCTGGCAGCGAGTGGGACAGCAAATCCCGGCCGTCGTACTAAATTTGCTCAAAGGCGCGATCGCCCTTTTCATGCTTCTTGCCACTATACTCATTTTAGGCAAATCCTTACCACCAGTCAACCCGAATATTTTAGCAATCCTGCTGATCAGCGGCGCCCTAGGAATTGGCATCGGAGACACCGCTTTCTTTATCGTCTTAAAATATTTAGGTGCGAGGCGAACGCTGCTTTTAGAAACCCTATCTCCCCCTTTAACAGCTTTATTTGGCTTCATATTTTTGCAAGAAAAGTTATCACCCATTGCTTGTATTGGCATTCTTTTAACAATCTGCGGCGTAGCTTGGGTAATTGCCGAACGAACAGCGGAAACAGCCTTACCATCAAAACATCTTTGGCAGGGACTAGGCATTAGTTTATTAGGACAAACAGCCCACGCCGCCGGAGCAGTTTTATCCCGCGCTGCATTCAATCAAATAGATATCGATCCCTTGTGGACTGCGGCCTTGCGTTTGAGCGGCGGCATGGCAGTCATGCTGTGCTTTTTGAACCCGAGAAACCTGGATAGTTTCCAACAATTAAAAGCACCAAAAATATTAGCTGCAATAACTTTAGCAGCTTTTTTAGGAACCTATCTCGGAATTTTCCTGCAACAGACTTCCCTGAAATATGCGCCCGCAGCCATAGCTCAAGCACTCAGTTCTACCAGTCCCCTATTTATCCTGCCTCTAGCGGTGCTGGCGGGCGAAGAAGTTAGCCTGCGCGCTGTTTTGGGCGTAGTTGGTGCGATCGGCGGAATCGCGCTATTATTGGGTTTGAAGTGATTAGATGTGAGACTTGAGATTTTAGATTTGCAAAATGACTGATTATAAAGGCGATCGGCAAACTAGCAATTTAGCACTTATTCATAAACAAATCAACTGGCTTCAGCAACAGCCAGACGGCATCATATTCCAACAAAATTCCGGCGACAACTGCATCGCAGTCAAAAAAATAAAATCAGTGTTACTACTGCTGTTAGCAGACAAAGAAACTTTAAGTACAAACGTAGCTCAATCAATCCTAGACCTCAACAATCCACTAAATTTAATCTTTCCCTATGCCAAAGCAATTCTGCTAGCATTAGTTTGGAAAAATCAACCTAAAAAAATCTATATAATCGGTTTTGGTGGTGGCAGTATTCCCCGATTCTTCCACCATTTCGCTGATGCAAAAGTCGAATGTGCAGACATAGATCAAACAGTAGTAGAAGTTGCTCACAAATTTTTTGGCATTCAATTCGACGACAGACTAAAAGTAGCGATTCAAGACGGGCGCGAATATCTGGCCCAACAAAATCCCACAGTAAAGAACGATATAATTATCGTCGATGCAGGTTTTAGTAGCGGTTATATGCCCTATAAATTGGTGACACAAGAATTTTACCAACTGTGCAAAACTCGCTTGTCAACCGCAGGTGTTTTAGTTGTCCACCTGTTCCACAAACAAGAGTTTAATGCGGCAGCGGTGAAAACTATTCAAACTATATTCTCACAAGTTTATATATGCAATTTAGAAACCGGCAACAGCATTGAGATTGCGACTAATGCTGCCGATTTAGCTCAAAATGAAATTTTCTTCAAAGCTGAACTTATTCAAGATTTCTACAATTTAGGATTTTCTTTAATCGAAATGTCTCTTCAGCTAAAAAAAGTCGCTCAATTGCCGGAATGGATAAAGAATTGGGAAACGTTGCCAATTTTTACAGATGCTGAAATACCCGCAGGATATGGAGACTGCTAAATGCACACATTGAGGGTTTTTGAGGAAACGATACAAAAAATCTCCTGTGATACGCCATAAGCACTGCGAGACAAAAAACTTTAAATGTATGCTGGTGCGCCATAAGCACGATCGGGCTGTAGCAAATCTAAATCAGTCAATAGTTGATATTAGCGAATATCTGTCTCGAACATACTTGACAGTCTGATTACGCTAGTGTAGTATAAAAGTAGTGCAAATTAGTAAAAATATGAGACTAAAAAGTTGGGAGTCTCCCCGCAGCGAGGGCAGAAACTCCAAAGGCAAAGGCGGCTCAGCCAGAGCTCGACAGCTCAAAAAGCGACAGCAAACTCTCCGCAAACTCTTAAAAGCTGGACACGATCGACAAAACCACCAACCAAACCACCAACCAAACAATCAAGGGAAGGAAACCGATAATTCCTTCCCTTATTTTTTTCTGCTGCTCGATCGCGCTGAATGTTCGGACAAATCCTGCGAGTAATGCACTCCGGCGATCGCACCTCCCCGGGGCACTGTTTCTCAGTAATCTTAATAAGGAGGATTTTTTTTAGATACGTTGTTGAGGGAGGGCAACTGAGGTCGAGAAGACTGAGGAGGAAGATAGTATTCGGGAGCAGGTGCGGGCTGTTCGGCTTCAGAGCGGTAAATCTGCCACCAGCGGAGAGCGATCGCCACCCCAGCAGTACCCAGCCCAAAAGCCAATAAAGAGCCGCTCGCACCGATGCTGCCGATCGCTGCATCGACAACACCGACTGTCACAACAAAGCTGGTAATTGGCTCTCTACGGTAAGCTGACCTCAAAAGTCGCGTCCACGAAGCATTCATTTGGTTTTACTCTGTTCTATATTTATTTACGAGCTCTAAAACTTAGAGTTGGCTGGGCGATCGAGATTTCTAGCTCAGACATTAGCTGCATCTAAATTAATCTTCTCGCCTGTGGGGAATTGTACGGGAGCGAGGCAAAATTGCCAAGCTTGTCCAGTCCATATTTCACCGGAGATACACCTCCAAAAGCCAGCTCTTGCATTCGGTTCGCCGAGCTATCTCGACGCCTGAAGTCCCTGGACTTGTTTCTGATTAATATTCTAATCAATTCCCGAATTTGTCGCGGTCAGCAGAGATAACACTCGTTGCCGGAAGAGTCAAAACAAAGTGTAAGGCTGACCGCGCCAAACCGCTAAAATTAGTTAAGACCTAACCAAGACAGTAACCCCTGGCCTGTGACATACTCGATAATTAAAGTTATGGAAAAACCGATCATCGCGGCTCGACCGTTAAGGCGTTCCGCGTAGCTGTTGAAGCCAAATCTTGGCTGTTCCAGTTTCGGAGTGACGGTGGGTTGTAGTTGTGTCATTGCTTTGGATACCTTGCGTTCTGCGCTATTCAAGTGTGAAATCGAATGTTAGTTACAATTCTTAAACATTTCTGCTCCTATTGTAAAGAGGTTTAACCGCCGTCAACCGTCCCGGCTAAAAAAAACTGCTGCCCACTAAAGCCACTTAATACCCGCTCAAAATATGACTAATCAGTTAGATACCGATAAGCTTCCCGCAGCCGTACAGCGAGTCGCCTTTGCCCTTCGTACAGTAGGCTGGGTTAGCTTCTGGGTGCAGTTAGTGCTAGCGGTGGTAGCGGCGATCATTTTGCTCTTTGCCATCCCCTTCGCCATTCCCAGCACTACTGCCGCTGGGAATTCAACCAGTGCCGGCACCGGCGGCGGCGTATTTTTTGCCATTTGCGGGCTGCTCGTGCTCGGTTACAGCGTCTTTCGGGCTTTCCGCTTCACCCGCTTGTCGAGACAACTGCGATCGCCCGCCAACGCTGTCCGCCCTAAAAAAGCAGACACCATCAAACAGGTACAGTTCACACTGGTCAGCAACTTGGTAGGAATGCTGTTGACGCTGGTGGGCGCAGAAGCCATCAGCGGAACGCTTTTAGCAAAATCTTTAGCCCAGCCGCAAGCCTTGTTCGGTGCCGCAGTTGATGTGGGCAAATTTATTCAGCCTTTAGACATATTTGTGGTACTCGCGAATACTCATGCCACTGTTGCTCACTTTGTCGGGATTGTTGGGACTCTTTGGTTGCTCGATCGCATACATAAACAGTAGATAATTGGTAATTGGGAATCGGTAATTGGGAATCGGTAATTGATAATTGCTACTCTCCCACTCTACCCTTCCCCCACTCTGCCCCAACCGACATCCGGAATCGTTGCCTATGTGTCGAAGAACGTACTCAGATACCTTCTAGCAAGACAACATAAACATCATGGCACTGAAACCCGAGGCTTATTTTGGGGTTACAGATCACGCAACTATTGAAGTTTCTCAAGAAAGTTTTCGTTCTGTCCTTGGTCAAATAGAAGTTGAACTTCTTTGTAGCGAAACCTACAGCCAAGCTCTAGCTAGCTTACAAACAATGTTAGGTTCCGCAGCTTCTGCTGCCGAAATTTTAATTAGAGCCGTTAGCAGAGAAGCCGTCAAGCTCGCATTCGATCGGTTTCCCAAACCAAACAAAACGGAAATCCAAGTCGTTCAAGAAAGTTTTCCCGCGGCACCCTCTGTTAAAGAATTAGAGCCACCAGTCCCTGCTCCTGTTTTCTATTGGCGCAGCGCTACTTTGGAAGCTCCCCCCAAAACCGAGTCTGAAACTGCTGAAAATCTTGATCGAGAAAACGACACTTCAGAAGAAAGCAAAGAAACGCCGAAAGACGAAAGTCAAGCCGAGTCTGCTCCACCTGCAACTGTCATCGCCCCCGCAAAATCTTTTCCAGGGTTCGGTTTGTCCAAGAAGCCGAAAAAACTCACCGACGAAGAAGAAGCAGCAATCGCAGTTAAACAGCGAGAAGAGTGCCTGCGCGAGTTGGGCCGAGAATTGCGCAAGGGACGGCAAATTCGATCGCTATCCATCCAGCAACTTCACAGTCAAACTCTTGTGCCGCTGCACCACATTGAGTCGATCGAAAATGGGGAACTCGATAAACTGCCGCAAGATATTTACGTTAGAGGTTTTATCCTCCGTCTCGGCGATGCTTTGGGACTCGACGGTAGTGCGATGGCAAATGCTTTGCCTAAATCGGCTCCAAGCCCAATTCCCGGGGCGTATTTGTCTGTTTCCGACTCCGAGTCAGCCGAAGGCTTTCAAATGCGTCCGGTGCATTTGTACCTAGGCTACACAGCTTTGATGGCTGGGGCTGTAGGGGGTTTGGGTTGGCTGTCGCAGCAACCCATAGTACCAGGGGCAAATGCAGTACCTCCAACGCAGGTGACACCGCCCGCGTCTGTTGCACCAGCTCAGAAGAACCCAGAAAAAGCACCTCAACCGGGTGTGAAGAAGTCTAATAGTCACGGGGGGATGATTATGGGGGCTGACATGGCGCCGCCGGAGGTGATTTTTGGTTAGAGTGTGTTGTCGGGCGATCGATCGCCCGACAATACTATTGGCGCAGCCGGAGTCTCATACACCCGGTTTCCGAGTTTACTGGCATACCAAACTTGCTTCAATGAGTCTTGGAGATCGCGGTTTAGATTTTAGTTCAATCACCCACCTTCATCGATCGTGTAAAGTCAAATCTCAAATCCCCTTAATGAATTTTCAACTGCATCAGGAAATCCGATATGTGCGATAAACTATCTATTTGACCAGTCCTCAAAGAGGTTTCCGATCAGATGAGTTCCCCAGCCACTGCTGCTCCCTTAGAGATCGATCCGCTATCGACTCAACCGCTAACAGTCACAAGTTTAGCCACACCAGAAACTGCTTTCTCCAATCTGGCTCAACTTCCACAAAAATCTTGGACGATCGAAGATAGCGAGAAACTGTACCGCATTCAAGGTTGGGGGGAACCTTATTTCTCGATCAACGCCACCGGTCACGTTACAGTATCTCCCAAAGGCGATCGCGGCGGTTCCCTGGACTTGTGCGAACTGGTAGAATCTCTCAAACAGCGAAATTTGGCTTTGCCTTTGCTGATTCGATTTTCGGATATTTTGGAAGATCGGATCGATCGCCTAAATTCGTGTTTTGCCAGGGCGATCGCTCGCTACAATTACAAAAATGTCTATCGTGGTGTCTTTCCAGTCAAATGTAACCAGCACCGACAATTAATTCAAGATTTGGTACGTTTTGGTCAACCCCATCACTTTGGACTGGAAGCCGGATCTAAACCAGAATTAATGATCGCTTTGGCGACATTAAAAACCCCAGGCGCTTTATTAATTTGTAACGGTTACAAAGACCGCGAATACATAGAAACCGCAATTTTGGCACAGCGTTTAGGGAAAACTTCCGTAATTGTGCTGGAGCAAATTGAGGAAGTAGAACTCGCGATCGCAGCCAGCATTGCATTAGGAATTAAACCGATTTTGGGAGTACGAGCCAAGCTCACTACCAAAGGCATTGGCCGCTGGGGAGGTTCCACGGGCGATCGGGCAAAATTTGGCTTGACAATTCCTGAAATTATCCGCGCCGTCGGCGAACTAGAAAAAGCTGGAATGCTCGACTGTTTGCAGTTACTACACTTCCACATCGGCTCTCAAATTTCCTCAATTAGCGTCATCAAAGATGCTATTCGAGAAGCCAGCCACATCTATGTAGAATTAGCTAAATTGGGAGCTAATATGAACTACTTGGACGTAGGCGGCGGGCTCGGCGTTGACTACGACGGCTCTAAAACCAACTTCCACGCTTCCAAAAACTACAATATGCAAAACTACGCTAACGACGTAGTAGCGGGAATTAAAGATGCCTGCGACGAGCGGAAACTACCGGTGCCAATTATCATTAGCGAAAGCGGGCGGGCGATCGCATCTCACCAATCAGTATTAGTTTTTGACGTACTCGGTACTAGCGATGTCCCCAGAGAAGTACCAGAACCAGTAGACGAAACAGCACACCAAATTCCGCGCAATCTCTACGAAATTTACCAATCCATCACTCCCGAAAATTACCAAGAAGTTTATCACGATGCTATCCAATTCAAGGAAGAAGCAGTCAGTTTATTTAACTTAGGCTATTTGGGAATTGCGGAACGGGCTAAAACCGAACAGTTGTACTGGGCTTGCTGCGATAAAATACAGGCGATCGCCCGGCAAAAAGAATACGTCTCGGACGATTTGGAAGACTTAGAAAAGGTGATGGCATCCATTTATTACATCAACTTATCTGTTTTTCAGTCAGTCCCAGACAGTTGGGCAATTAACCAATTGTTCCCAATTATGCCAATTAACCGACTCGACGAAGAACCGACTCAGCGCGGTATTTTAGCCGATCTCACCTGCGACAGCGACGGCAAAATCGACCAATTTATCGATTTGCGAGATGTCAAGTCGGTTTTGGAGCTGCATACTCTCAAACCCGGAGAACCTTACTATTTGGCGCTATTTTTGGGAGGTGCTTATCAAGAAATTATGGGCAACCTTCACAACTTATTCGGCGATGCAAATACAGTTCACATTCAGCTAACGCCTTCTGGCTATCATATCGAGCACGTTGTAAAAGGTGACACTATGAAAGAAGTCCTCAGCTACGTACAATACGATGCAGAAAGTTTGGTTGAAAGCATTCGCCGTCAGACAGAATCAGCTTTGCAGCAAAACAAAATTACTCTTTCCGAAGCCCAACTTTTGCTGCAAAATTACGAACAAAGTCTCAGCAAATATACTTATCTTCAGTCCTAATTAGTCATTGTTATTTGTTGGTTGTTAGTTGTGATATCATGTCCGGTCGAGCAATACCATAAAATTGGTTTGTAGTGAGGAATGCAAGTCCTTCAAAAATCTGAGGACTAAAGTCCTCACTACAAACACCTTGACTGCGGCTAATTAACATAGCACGATATTAATTTGTTGGTTATTAGTTGTTGGTTTTAATAACTAACAACTAACAACCAATAACCAATTATTCAGCAGCAGTACCGAGAATTTCTGCGATCGCCCGCCGCTCTTCTCCGTGTACAGTTGGCAAAACTTGGCGAGCATCAGTAATCAGCCAATCGAGAGCCGCCGCTTGCAAATCGATCGACGCCCCGGTTTTATCAACGCAGTAGCGCCCGAACACCAGCTTGTCAACCAACCGCACCTCCGGCCCCAAACGGGAATACTCAAAAATCACGCTGTTTTCCACAGTCGCCCCGCTACACACCCAACAATTCGGGCCAATCATTGTCGGCCCGACAATTTTTGCTCCATCTTCAATGATGGTCATCCCGCCAATATAAACAGGGCCAGTAATATCAACCTTATCCCAGTTCACAGCTACATTCAAACCAGCGTAAACGCCGGGGCGCACTTCAATTCCCGGAATCGAAACATTTTTAACTTCTCCCAGCAGCACGCTCTGAATTGCCCGCCAATAGTCAGGAACTTTGCCGATATCCACCCACTCAAAGTCCATGCTAATCCCGTAAAAAGGCGCGCCTGCTGCTACTAGCGCCGGGAATAACTGCGAACCGATATCGTATTCCTCGCCCGAAGGGATGTAATCGAATATTTCCGGTTCAAAAATATAAATACCAGTGTTGATGTCGGTACTCAGAGCTTCTTCTACAGAAGGTTTTTCTTGGAAATCTTTAATTCTGCCAGAATCGTCTGTTACAACTACTCCGTAACTGGAAACCTCTTCGCGGGGAACTGATTTCATTACAATAGTAGCGAGCGCCCCTTTTTCCCGATGCCACTTCAAAGCAGCAGTCAAGTCCAAGTCAATTAAAGCATCGCCGCACAGCACCACAAAAGTATCATCAAAAAACGGCGAGAAGTCCTGAATCCGCCTCATACCACCAGCCGAACCGACGGCTTCTCCAATCATTTTTCCATCTTCATCAATCCGCCCTTCAAAAGAATAGGCAATTTGTACCCCAAACTTTTGACCGTCTCGGAAGTAGTTTTCAATCACGTCGGCCAGGTGGGAAACATTGACCATGATCTGGTCAAATCCGTGCTGACGTAGCAATTCAACCAAAAACTCCATCACTGGCTTTTGCAGGATAGGAATCATTGGTTTGGGTATCGTGTGAGTAATGGGACGGACGCGAGTGCCTTTACCTGCCGCCAGAATCATCGCTTTCATTCTTAACTTCCTCAACCCTCTGTTAATTGATATCAACTCAACAATTAGATGCTAGCGGTTGCGATCTCGATCGATCGCAGCAAAGTCCTGACCTGTTTATAGGCGACATCGTACCAGGCTATCAATCATTTATTCCCTATTTGCTCGAAACCAAAAACCAGGAATCGGGAATCACCAAGAACTGCGCACTCCCAGTGTCGGGGTTCCAGACTCAGCATCATTCTAATGCTGAGTCTGGAATACTAACCGACGCAGTGGCACACTCATTAGTTTCACCAGAAAACCTAAGCCTGTAAGCTTAAAGCGCCCGGATTTTGAGGTCTTGATAAAACTCCTCTTGAAGTAACTCTACTTTAGACTGAGCCGACAGCAGCAACAACGCCCAAAAAACACCCACCCGGTCATGATTTGGCGAGTGAACTTCCTCAGTCGATACCGGGAGTTCTGGAGCGACAGAGGAGTCTAAATCCTTATGATGCCAAAGTTCCAGCAGTTGTTCTAAGTCGAGCCAACCCTCGTCAATTTCCGAGCCCCGTTCTGCAAGAAGTCGATCGAGTTCACTAGCAGTTTCCACCAAATTTTCTTGGTGAGCTAGCTCAAAGATAGCCTGGGCCGCTTGCGATCGCATTTTTGAAGTAGGGCGCCGCCGGGGAGCAACTGTCTGCTCCATTGCTGCTTTCATTAGCTGCAACTGCTCGATCAGTTCTGGGAGACTCACCGGGCGTTTTTGCGGCAGTTGAGCTACACCGCGACGGCGCAATTGCCGCTCCAGATGCTGCGGCAAATGTCGCCCGCCTGAGTGTTCTGCGTCTTCGAGCGCGTCCTCGTCCAATTCAGGATTCACGGGGGGTTCACAGAGGACAATACTTTCTGCTTTGAGCAACACCAGCATGGAAGCGTACAAAAACGCTTGACCAGAGTGGGACAAATCGGAGAAATCCGTGCCCTGATCGGCATCGCAGGCGTTGGTCAGCTTGCTCAAACATCGATCGAACACTTCAATTACCTTAACGTCCCAAGGATCGATTTCTCCCCGTTCTGCTAAGTCTATTAAAATTGCGATCCCCTCAGAAATCGCTTCTAAACCATCTTGGTCTCTGGAAACGGCCATTCGATTTTAGATTTTAGATTTTATCGAAGAAGGAAGTTCGGCAACGGATTGTGTAACAGATGTAATGGATGTCAGGAAGAAGGAAGAAGGAAGAGGGAAGAATGGAAATGCAATTCCGGGCAATGGTTTTAGCAATTAAAAATGTCCTGACCGTCGAGCGTGGTTGCTAGAATTGGCAATCATTTCAGCAGTTTTGTTCGGCCGATACTATTTCTAAACTTGTCAGTTCTGCACTTTCTAGCAAAGGTTGTTTTGCTTCTACTTCTGCTTTATAGCGTTCGATATCTTGTTCTAATCCCTGAATTCGCTGCTGTTTTTCGCGAACTTGGCGAATTTCTTGGCGGGAGGCGAGAGTTCGCTGCATTCTCGACCACAAACTGAACAGCCACGCTAAAACGGCTCCCAATCCGGTCGCCACAATTAATTCTACGCATAGCGGAGCTTTAATTTGGACACCTTTGATAACTTGAATCGCGGTCGGCTCTGTATTTTCGATGCTGAACAATACTAGAGCCAAGCAAATCAGAAAGATCAAGAAGAAATTTAGCGATCGCATTTTCTCTTTTCCTAATTCTCAATTCCGGTTAAGCAAATTGTCGGTCATTTGTCAACTGTTTTTTTGCAGATGCTCCCAGTTTTTTTTGATATCAAATCTGGTCAATCAGCCATAATATGCTGCGGGGTGAGTTAATTGGATCTCTGAGAGTTGATTGAATATCTTGGTAAACCCGCCCCTGCATGACATATTCTGTTTAGGTTTGACCGATGTTTTGCGGTTTCTTGCCGATTCCCATTGCTGGCAATATTTGATATTTCAAAGCAATTCCCACCGCCACAAATAAGGCAATAATCAGCGCCCCAATTCCTACGGGACTAGGAATCCAAAATGTCGCCTCCAAATAGTTAACTTCCCCGGGTTTCAGCTTCCAAACTAACTGCTTTCCCTGCTCATAACTTGCGGGAACCAGCGCACCGACGACAGTTTCAATACTTTCGGCGCCCCAAGGTGTGTTCAAGCTAAAGTCTAGCTCCAAAAGCCCCCCCGGACTCAGCAGCAGACTGCCGTTAGAGGAAAGCAGAGAAAGAGAGCGCAAGTCCAATTCCAAACTCAACCGATTTCGCAGCACCAATAACAAGTTATTTTGCTTGACACTCAGGTGAGATTCAAACTTCGGCAAATCGGTTTCTAGGGGACTTGCGACCCTGGATTTTGCGGTTTGGGCGATCGGATTGTAAAATTGGTTAAACTTGTCTTCTAACTCAGCGCCATTATTGAAAGGAATGCTGACTAGAACTTCTCTATCGGAAAGCCGTTTAGTTTTTCCATCCAGCAACCTCACCCGGCGTTCGACACTTTTGAGCCAATCTCCAACAGTTTCGCTGCTGAAGCTCGTCAACTTTTCCCCCAGTTTAATGTGCTGGACAATTTCGCCGTGAGTTTGACTGTCAAAGTTGACTCCGACATCGTACTGAACGCATCCAGTCACTAGGTTTAAAACGCAAAAAAACAAAGGTAAAAGAAACAAGAAGTGCTTTTTCCTTTTCCCATTTTTATCCTGGACAATTTGCTCTTTCATTGTTGTTTTTTCCCTGTTTAACTGGTTCCCCGGCTCTGCCTGGGAACCCATGTCCAGAGGCTCTGCCTCGCACGCTTTCATGAAAATTCGAGGCAGAGCCTCATGATCTGCATTACCAGGCAGAGCCTGGCAACGAGTAACTCACAGCCAGGACACGGCACTGGCGTCTCCTCTATATCATTCCGGTGTTACCGGAATTGATATAACTTATTGCCTCGAAGCTACACCCAACTGTTGAAACAACATACTGGGTAAATATGCGGCGCCGCCTACCCATTCGCATTCGCTACTCAAATCTACCAAATTTTTAAAGGCTTCAAAAATGCTGCCTGCCACCATTGTATTCTTGACGCGACCGACAATTTTGCCTTTTTCTACTTTATAGCCTAAGTCCAAATTGACCGAAAACTCGCCAGCTAATTGATTGGATTGACCTGCACCTAGAACCTGCTCTACTATTAAGCCTTCGTCCATGCTAGCAATCAAGTCTTGAATAGGAGTGTTGCCTGGGGCAATGCAAAAGTTAGTCAAATCTGGGCCCGGGCGAGACAATCCGCCACGAAAACCGTTGCCAGTTGATTTTACACCTCCGCGAGCGGCCCATCTGCGATCCCAATAAAATCCAGTGACAGTTCCTTTGTCAATTAAGATTTTGCGAGTTGTGGGAGTTCCTTCGTCGTCGAAGGGACAAGCAGAAGGGCCTAAAGTTGGGTCTTCAAAAAAGGTGAAGCGTTCGTCAAATAAGGTTTCGCCGATTTTGTCGGCTAGGGGAGAGGCTTTTTGAACTACTGCTTGACCGGAAAGGATGGTATCAAAGAGGCCGCCGAGGGTGCTGGCGGCGGCTCTGGGGGTAAATAATACTGGGTAGGAACCGCTGGCGATGGTGGCTGAATGTTCGGCGAGGCGGTATTTTTCGAGGAGTGATTGCAGGATGCTGTCGGTGTCGATCGCCCGATCGCGCGCCACATCATAACTGTATGCTTGCATAAAGTCTTCTCCTTGTACCAAATTTCCGGCGATCGTACCGCTGACTATTTGGCTGCTTCTTTCGGCATACACGTCTTGCGTCGTGGCAATTTTGACGCGGCCGCTGCGGACGTGGAAGCCCACATCGACCATAATATCAGGATTGTAGGCGTGAACTTGCTCGATCAGGTTTTTGCCGTTTTCGACTAATTCGGCAGTTGTGGGCGGAGTGTAGGTGGTTTCCGGGCCTTTTAGGTGGAAGTCGGAGGCGAGTTCAAATTCTGCGGGGTCGCCGATTTCGGCTGTTTGAATGGCTGCATCGACTAAATCGTCTATCCGCGTTAAATCCGTGGAACTGGCAAAACCGATTTTGCCATTGTAAATCAGCCGGAGTGCTACGCCTTGCAGGGCTTTGGTTTGCAGGGATTTGAGGCGATTGTTCTCAAATTCGATCGGCGTATCTTGGCTGGATAAATAGTATACTTCAGCGGCCGAAGCGCGTTGAGATGCCAATTTCAATATCTGTTCTACGGTGGAATCGCTCACAATAATCGCCTTTCTGGTTGGTCTTTGTTTTATTTTAGCGATTTTGGGTGTGGCCAGAAACCGGGTTTTTTCCCAAAATATCGATACACCACCTAAAAACTGCAAAAAATCCGGTTTCTTTAGTCGAAGTGCATCCATCAATCTCCAGCCATCTGCTGAACATCAGCAATAATTTCCCTCACTATCTCCGCGTCGGGCGATCGCAAATGCTGTAAAGTCTCCAAAGATTGCTGTAAATAATTCAAAGCTTGGTCAAAATCTCCCTTCTTATTCGCTAACAACTGTCCAAGCATTGCGAAAGTAGCTGCTTTCCCTTGAAAATTGCCAATTTTTTCCTCAAGTTCGAGTGATTGTTGATAAAATGCGATCGCTTTTTCTACATCCCCTTGATTGGCATAGATTATTGCTAGACAGTGCAAAGTAGCAGCTTTCCCTTGAACATCGCCAA